>OGNV01000347.1_pt1 | contig 46102 bp, 38 predicted proteins | sample 1573561 | NCBI WGS metagenome assembly OGNV01 (sample SAMEA2581892, study PRJEB24529) | metagenome | biome: Human gut stool | place: China | collected 2011
TCCACAGTTGCATCTACATGGTCAATCTGGTTAATAATAGACTCCGGTCCTGATACTCTCACTACGTTCTGGCTCGGCGTTACAGTTCCTACCACATAGCCATCAGCCGGTTCGCCGGATATATTCGTATTGATTACGAACTGTGTTCTCTTCATATCTTCAATCGTCAGCTTCAGATTCTCCACGCTGCTGGACAGCTCCAGCTGGGAATTGTAATTGCTTCTGGTACAGGACAGCTTGATCGTAACCGTATTCATAAAGCTGAGGTCTGACATATCAGCAACAGCCTTGATATCCTCCTTGTTCAGGCTGCTGACGATAGAACTCTTACCTCTTACCGTAACAGTCACTGAATCTGTTTCATCCTGTATTTCATATACCTTACCTTCATTGGTAATCTTATCTGCATTGGTAATTTCAACAGGTACACTCGTAAATGATTTACGAATAACAGGGTCTGTAATATTATTTACTACAAACCACAGACCAATGGAAAATACCAGTGCCAGAATTTTAAGTCCGAGATTGTGTGTCAGATTATGCGTCAGCTTATTTTTCATCCTTAGCCCTTCCTTTCCATAACCTGTGCTTCTTCTCATCTACTTCTTTATTCTGAATGAGCTGCAGTTTCTCTCTCAGGGCATTGGCATCCAGATTACGATACAGCTTCCCTTCATAAGTAACACTTACATGACCTGTTTCCTCAGAAACAATAATAGTCAGCGCATCTGTCACCTCAGAGATACCTACACCGGCACGATGTCTGGTTCCCAGCTCTTTGCTGATCTCCATGTTGTCTGATAAAGGAAGATAACATGTTGCGGACACCACTCTGTTGCCCCGGATAATAACAGCTCCATCATGAAGCGGCGTATTATGTTCAAATATATTGATCAGAAGCTGGCTGGATATCAATCCATCCACTTCGATTCCTGTTCTTTCGTACTCTGTCAGCTTCACATTCTGCTCTATTACCATAAGAGCACCTGTCTTGACCTTGCCCATTTCAAAGCTTGCTTTTACCAGATCATTTACAGTCTTATCTGAAAAACGTTCCGTCTGCACCTTGTCAAAGGGCATCAGGCTCGCAAAGAATTTCTTACGGCCCAATTCCTCCAGTGCACGTCGAAGCTCCGGCTGCAATACAACCACTAATGCTATAACAGCAATACTCAGAACATTCTCAACAATCCACAATATCGTATTCATTTCGAATATGATAGCAAGCAAAATAAAGATCAGAATAATACCTATGCCTTTCATCAAAAACCAGGCTTTGGTATTCTTGATCCAGGTCATAATCTGATACACCAAAAAGGATATAATGAGAATTTCCACTATATCCTCCCATCGCACGCTTACGCCCTGCAGAGATAAAGTTGAAATGTACTTACTAAAAAAGGTAACAATCTGATCCTTCATACATTTTCATTCCAGTCAAATTTTATTCTATTGGCGGCCTGTGTCCCTCTTACTGCGATTCACTGCCTTTTCCGGCACCCTGATCGTCTTCACACGCTTCTCAGGTGTTGCGACCGTATTCTTGGGAACTGCCTTGACATAATAGTAATATTCATCATCCTCGAACTGCACCATTTCCGTCCGGGAATAATCTACATTAAATACAAAAAACTGTAATACTTTCACAAGCAGAACTGACACAATACTTCCAAGAATCAGTCCTATAATGGAGATATCTGTGCTGTACATCAGATCTCCAAACAAAAGTATCAGTATATTCAGTAATGCACCTGTAATCATGGCAATTGTCCAGGCATGGTCAATGCTGAGGCGTCTGATGAACCATACCACCAGAACAGTAGCTGCAAAAGCCACAATTGCCACCATCATTGCTCTGTTTCCCATCAAAGTATCAATACAGTAACGGAACTTATCTACCATACCGTCTGCATCAAATGTGTTCAGTACAGATGCACTCTCATTCATACCTGCAAGCATGTAATACACGATCACACCGCTTGCTACTGCTACAGAAGATGCCGGTGTACCTATCAATCCGACTGCTATCGGCATTACATAAGGTATCTTCAGTACAAAACAGATAGGAGTCAGCAATACTGCCAGTGTATCCTTTGGTGAAAACCTGAAATACAGGATGAACAATAGCAGAAAAACTGCCAGCGCAACAATTGCACATTCTACAGAAAACGCATACAGATGCGCCAGCGTCACCGCAGCTGCAATCACAATCGTAAGATTAATTGGTAAAAAGGAACAAAGAAGTGCAAGAATCAATACAACTGCTGCATTCTTCAATGTACTCATATAGCCAATTCTGCTGTTGATCACCATCAAAGATACCAGTGCCAGCAGGAACTTACATAATGGTGTAATATACAGCTCATATTTACTGTAGAATTTTTTAAGCTGCTCCCTGAAAACAAGTAAATTAGTCATAGTAATATCCTTTCATAGCTCTATATTATGCGCGTTTATCTTCTGCCCTCTTTGTCATAGAGATACGCAAGTTTTTTCAAATTATTATAATACATTTTCAGGCTTTTTCTCGCTTTTGCATAGCGATACGTATATATCATATAAGAAATCAGGGCATAGACTGCCACAAAAATCAGATAAGCCGTTATGACTGTCCTGCCAAAGCCCAACAGATCCATCTTATAGATATCAGACATAAATACTTCAAAGTCATAGAAAACAAACAGTCCAAAAACAATTACAAATGCTATCGTTGCACTGATAATGGATTTGATTACCTGTAGTCCGATATAATCACCCCGGAAATAGTTACCAATTGCAACATTTTTCTTTCCTTCATCTGCTTCATAGGCTGCCATTTTCGTCATTAATTTAATTCGTTCTTCGTTCAACATAGATGTTTTCTTTCCTTACTCAGTCATTTCCTCTGTTACTATCCGTAACTATTCATGCTTATCAAGGAAACGCATTCTGCTCTGTGCATCACGTCTGTCAGGACGCTGCTGTGCAATCACCTTTGGTTTGTCAATTACACTGGACAGGTTCTTTGCCATGGCTGCTTTGCACTTTTCACAGTATTTACCTGCCCTGATCATGGTTCCACAGTTCTCACATGGTAACTTAATCGGTGAATCTTCTGTAAACTCCAGTCTCTCTTCACGGATCCACTGCTGTATCTGTGATGTCTCTACTTCGCATTCTGCTGCTACTTCCCGGATATCAGCTCTCGGATTCTCACGTATGAACTTCTTCACTACCTGAAATTTCTTTTCTGCTTCATCCCTGCAGGCAGGACAGATTGGTAATCCTGATACATAGTTAAAAATCTTTCCACACTTTCTGCAGTTTCTAACATTCATCTTAACGTTCCCTCCATTACAGCTAAATCCCTTCACCTATGCAAAGGGTAATAAAATATACCTTCCCCACTCCGTGTTCCTTCAGTTCTCTTGCCACGGCATCTACTGTACTGCCTGTTGTATACACATCATCAACGACAATAACTTTCTTTAATTTTACAACATCTGTGCCAATAAAGAAAGCCTTTTTCAAATTATTTTGCCTTCCCAGCTCATCCAGTTCCTTTTGTGGAACCGTTTTCTGCACTCTTTTTACAATATCTGACCTCACAGGAATTCCAAGCAGCCGTGACATTTCCTTTGCCAGAAGTTCTGACTGATTATACCCTCTTTCACGTTCTCTTGAAGCGTGCAGCGGAACCGGTATGAGCGCCTGTGCCCCCATTGTGTCTATTTCGTCTTTTAAATGCCTGCAGATATCCCCGGCATAGAATCTGGCATATTCGCACCGCCCTTTGGACTTGAACCGGTATATGCTGTCATGCATTTCCCTATAGGAATATAATGCATATCCATGATCAAATATATGCACTCTGCGCTCACAGTCGCCGCAATATATTCTTGTCTCATCCGTCAGCCTTTTTCCGCATTTGCGGCACCTTGCCCCTTCTATATACCGAAGCTTTGGGCGACATTCCTCACAGATCAGGTTATCCGCCGCAGAAACCGGTTCATCACAGACAGGACATCGTCTCGGATAAACCAGATTTATGATTCTGTCTGCATAGTTTCCATCATTTCGCATATTCTGTCTTTTAATCCTGTAAATCTCTTTTGTTCATTTGCATTCTCAATCATCTGCATGACCGTGCTGCTGCTTCCCAGTATCGTCACGCAGTTCTTGGCCCTGGTCACTCCTGTATACAGCAGATTTCTGTTAAAAAGCATCCTGGGACCGGTAAGCAGCGGCATAATTACCGCAGGGTATTCACTACCCTGTGATTTGTGTATCGTAATCGCATAGGCAAGCTCTATCTCATCCAGACCACTCAACGAATATGTTACCCTGCGCATATCATCATATTCCACAACCAGTGTCTTAGCCGTTTCATTGATTTCCCGGATGATTCCGGTATCTCCATTGAATACTCCCTGACCGGAATCTATTGCAATTCCATATTTGCTTACAATCTCCCATTCCAGCTGGTAGTTATTCTTGATCTGCATGACCTTATCCCCAAGCCGCAGGATTCCATCCCCATGTCCTACTTCTTCCTTTTCCGGCGATGGCGGATTGAGGTATTGCTGTAATATTTTATTCAACACCTCTACACCCAGTGCTCCCTTTCGCATGGGGGTCAGTACCTGTATATCAAAAGTGCCTGCATGCACGTACCTTGGCAGCTTCTCCGTAATCAGCAGTATCATATGCTTATAGATTACATTCACATTGTCTCTTTCCAGGAAAAAGAAATCCTTGCTCTTGTTGTTCAGGGAAATCTGCTTGCCTTCATTAATCAGATGCGCATTGACTACAATATCGCTCTCCCCTGCCTGTCTGAATATCTTATTGAGGATAACTGTTGCAAAAGCCCCACTCTCCATAAGGTCTTTCAGCACCTGTCCAGGCCCTACAGATGGCAGCTGGTTACGATCTCCCACCATAATCAGCCTTGTTCCCGGTGTAATGGCTTTTAACAGTGCCTGAAACAGATAAATATCCACCATGGACATCTCGTCAATGATAATAACATCCGCTTCCAGAGGGTTCAGGTCATTTCGTTCAAAAGAAGCATTCCTGTCTTCGTCTGATGTGCCACCGTTCAGCTCCAGTAATCTGTGTATCGTCTTTGCTTCAAATCCTGTCGCTTCGGTCATTCTCTTGGCAGCTCGTCCCGTAGGTGCCGCCAGGAAAATATCACAGCCTTCCTCTTCAAAATAATGGATCATCATATTGATTGTTGTCGTCTTACCGGTTCCAGGACCACCTGACAGCAGAAAAATGCCATTTTCCACAGCATCCATAACAGCCTGTCTCTGTAATGTATCCAGCTGCATATGATTTTCTTTTTCCAGTGCTTCTATCTTCTTCTCCAGCCGCTGTTTCTCTACCATCGTGAGTCTGTCTGCGCCGGCAAAGGCTTCCTGCAATTCATAAAGCATACGGGCACAGTTCAGCTCCGCATAATAATATGTCATGCTGTATACACACTTGGTATCATCCTTCATCTTGATGACCAGTTTCTTATCAATCGCCAGATTATCTACCTGCGGTGCAATCTGTTCCGGTTGCAGTCCAAGTAATTGTGCCGCTCTCTCCAGCAGCATAGGCTCCGGCAGATATACATTGCCTTCTCCACCAGACTGTATCAGTGTATACAGAATACCACTACGAATACGATAATCAGAATCTGTATGAATCCCAATCTTGGAGGCAATCTCATCAGCAATTCGAAAGCCGATACCGCTTACATCTTCAGCCAGACGATATGGATTTTCCTGCATGACATTATACAGCCCTATACCATATCTTTGATAAATTTTTAACGCTAATGTGTTTGAAATACCATATTTCTGTAAAAAGATCATTGCCTCCCGGAGATCTCTTTTTTCCTCGACCTGTTCTGCAATCTCTCTGGCAATCCGTTCACTGATTCCTTTGATTTCTACCAGTCTCTCCGGTTCTTCTTCAATGATACGGAAGGTGTCATCACCGAATTTTTTTACAATTCTTGCTGCCAGCGCTGCTCCCACGCCCCGGATTGCTCCCGAGCCAAGATAACGTTCAATAGCTACCGCATCCTCCGGCGGTACTACCCGGTATTTCTCCACCTTGAACTGTGTTCCATATACGGCGTGCTCCACATAATCCCCTGTGACCTCTATACATTCTCCCTCATCCACATGTGTGAAGATCCCTGTACAGGTCACTTCCTCCTCATCAGCCACGAGATTGATGACGCCATAGCCGTTCATTGGATTCTTATATATAATGTGTTCCACGAAACCTTTGCGTGTCTCCACTTCTTTATCCTCTTTTCTGTTCTTTATACGCCTGTCTGTTCCTAGTGTACTGCATGACTCTAAACAGATACATGATATCAACTTTTCCCGCAAAAAGCCATCGAAATGTAAAAACTCGTACTACTACACGAAAAAAGCGTTACTGTTCACTCGTCTCGCGGGGTTCTTCATCCCCAAAAGTTGAAATGCTGGACTTTTGAGGATTGGATGCTTCTTCCATGCCTGCTTCTTCCGCTCTTAACCAGCAGCGGCAAAAGCTGAAACCGGCTGCCTTGGATATTTCATATATCAGGCTGCATAAACATCTTTATCATTATAACTTTTGGAAGGCAGACACGCAATCTGTCTTTTTGTCATGCCATAAAAATCAAAAGTTCCGGTTTCATTTGGTTTATGGCACAAGCGCATGACCAATGCTCTATCCCAAAGCAGGTCAAGCATATCTTGATTGCCAACTAAATGACATTGGTACACAGGTAGTATTCCGTAAAGTGTTTTCAAGCAGATTATGCATGAAAATCACAAGTTTTACATGAACCCAAATCACTATAATTGATTTTTGACGGAACGAGGTACGGGTGAACCAAATCTTAACAGAAATTTTACATCGTTGATTGTATAATACAACTATAACTATCGATTCAGAACGTCATGGTCACATGTATTTAAGTAATCTAATGTATCAAACAAAAGAGTAGTATCTGACACTACCAGCAGAAAGGAGATTCGATTTGAAAAGAAAAGCATTATTAGTATTAGGACTGGCAGTTGCACTGACCTGCACTAATGTAGTATCAGTGTATGCTGCTGAGGGAGAAAATTACAGTATTGAAACCTATAGCAACAATAATAACAAGGTGGTAGCTGCAGGTTCCGAACAGACTGACATAACCGGTGATGTATCCGTAACAGGAAACGATGAAACTGCGGTAAAGACATCTGACAATGCCAAGGTCAGCGTTAAGGGCAATGTTTCTGCGGATGGTAATAATACCTATGGTGTTTGGAGTACGGACAACTCCTCTGTCAGCGTGCAGGGTAATGTTTCCGCGAGTGGTGAATCGGCCGAGGGTGTTGCGAGTCGCGGCAACTCCTCTGTGAAAGTGAGCGGAGATGTTACAGCAGAAGGTCAAATGACACCTACGGGAGTAGATGCAGTAAAGGGTTCCAGTGTCACAGTGGATGGAACGGTCAAGGCAGTTGGTTCACAAGCCGTTGGCATAAACTCAAAGGGAGAGGTTACTGCAGGAGGCGTTTTGGTAGAAGGTGCTGACAGTACAGGAGTAAATGCAAATAATGGCGGCAGTATTACAATTAACAACGATGTCAAAGTAGTGGAGCGTAACAGGGGAACGTACAGCGTACCGGTAAGCGGTGTGGAAACGGAGAGCAATGGAGAAGTCACCGTAGAAGGGAATGTAGAAGTTGAGGGAATAGGTTCTATAGGGATAAAAGCAGCTCAGGGAGAAGTCACTGTAAACGGAAACGTCAAAGCCTCTGGAACCAAAAGCAACAGCGGTGATGAAACGGTTGGCATTTCAGCGAGTAGTTCAAAGGTAAACGTTAAGGGCGATGTGACTTCCGATGGCAAAGGGATCCATATTATCAAAAGTGGTACCGGATTAAATTCCATTGTAGAGGTGAATGGTAGTGTTACAGGCGGCTCAGGAGTTGTAATCAATAATGGTTCAGATGTTACGGTAGGTGGAGACATCACAGCAACAGGTGGAACGGGACTGGATATTACACTGGAAGATGCTACAGGACGTGGGAAAATCAACCTGGGAACACTGAATGTGACAAAAGAGGGCGAGACAGGAGTTCTTCTAGATGTAAGGAAGAGAAACATACAGAATATTGATGAACTTATCCAGGCTATGCCCGAAGTTAATCTCTTTGAAATCAATGTAAAGCAAGGCGACTATTTCGGTATCAATGATGGTACAACAAGAGATACTATTTCAGGAACAAATATCTCAAAGAAAGAGGCAGCAGATGAGATACTAAAAAAGAAGGTTAAATATAGTTTCAGAACAGAAAAAACATCCAATGCCAATATTACCTTAGAGAAGAATGAAGCTACAGAGGGCACTACTGTGAAATTCTATGTAAAAGCAGAGGATGGCTATCAGGTAAAGGGAGTATCTGCGGGAAAAGCCAAGGTAATCGATAATGGAGATGGCTCTTACAGCATCATCGTACCAAGAGGCGGTGGTGTGAATATTTCAGCCATCATTGAAGCGGTCATGAAAGAACAACCCGGGGGACAAAGCTCCTCGTCCGGTGAAGAATATACAGCAGCCAATGAAGAGTATGCAACAGCTGTTGTAAAGTATACTGAAACACAGAAACAGACACAGCAGACAATAAAAAATATAGAACGGGGTGGCAACTGTGTAGTGGAATTAGACAAATATATCAGTTTTAACAGAGAAACCTTTGAAGCTTTGTCTAAAAGACCGGATGTATCCCTGACAGTTATTTATAAATGGAACGGTGTCAAATACAAAGTAACTATTCCTGCAGGCTACAATGTGCTTGATTTGCTGAATGAGGATGGCTATTGCGGATGCTTATATCTTAATGCGATATTCGGTTCGCAAGTGGTAGAGTAAGTATAAATTCATATAATATATACTCTCGGGATTTTCTTCAAACGAAGCATTCTGGCTGCATTTCCGATATACTGCTTCCGTTTTCACGTCGTATATACCATGTACGCACTGCGAAAATGTCATTGTATATCGAAAGCTTATCTCAGAATGCTTCACTTTTTGGAAACCGCGATATTTCATATATCGCGCTGCATAAACAACTTTATCATTATAACGCTTCGAACGGCAGATGCGCAATCTGCCGTTTTGTCATGTCTGGGCATAAAAGATAATCTCCCGTTTACTCTGTATTGCGATTGGAGTGATATTTCAACAGCTGTATCTCGCAAAGGTTCATTCCTCTTTACACTAACTAAATGACATTGGTTCACTCGTACCTCGTTCCTGCAACAATTTACTACCTGTGTACAGTAACAAAAAAGCACCCATTTCTGAGTGCCTTCCTTTACTTTATTTATGCTTCTTCTTCATTTTTCTGTGCAGCAGATGCATTCTCCAGTGACTGTGGACTGATTCCACTGTACTGAAGCTTCATCTGTTCATACAATGTCTGTGCAATTCCAAGCGTCCCCTGCTCTGTTGCCTGGGAAGCGATTGTCTGCACCGCTGTATCCTTGAAATAATCTACCATCTTGGATGCATAGGAGCTTTCCTCTTTACCTGAGAACAGCTTCGTAGAATCAATCATGGTATCAAATATTTTCTCCAGAAAATAAGATTCAAATTCTTTACAGACATGCATCAGCTCTTCGTCTGAGGCATTGGAATAATCTGTCTTTGCCTTATCCGTCAGGGATGATGCCTTATTGTTTGATGCTGTACTTGTAATATAATCCGTATATAATGAACTTGTTCCGATATCCATCTGTAGTCCTCCTTAGCTCAGGAGTATTCTCTTATCATACTCCTGCCACTTGCTGTCCCTATCGCTTCAACTGATTTGCCTGCTGGAGCATTTCATCAGAGGTTGTAATAACCTTGGAATTCATTTCGTATGCTCTCTGGGCTACGATCAGATTTACCATTTCATCTGCGATCTGTACATTGGAGCCTTCCAGATATCCCTGTTTCAGTGAGCTCTTGGTCAGGTTGGTGTTACTTGCCTCATTCATGGCTGCTCCACTTGCAGCAGTAACAGAATATAAGCTGTCTCCTTCCTTGCTCAGTCCGGCCGGGTTATTGAACTGCCACAGGCCAATGGTAATTCCAAGACTCTGTGGATTGCCTTTATCATCAGGATAATACAGTGTACCATCCTTACTGATTGTTACCTTGCTTACTACCGCATCACTATCCAGTACAATCGGTTCTCCTGAACTGTTCAGTACCGGAAGTCCGTCTGAAGTAGTCAATGTCATTCCATTATTGCCTACTGCAAACACAAAATGACCATTTCTTGTATAATATGTATTCCCATCATCACCACGAATACCAAAGAATCCGTTACCATCAATTGCGAAATTGGCAGGTCCTGAGGATTCCAACAGGCTGCCCTGTGTAAAGACAGAGGTAATAGAAGAATTCCTGACACCCAGTCCCACTTCCGCACCAATTGGTTTATTCTCCCCATTGGCTGTAGTCGTTTTAGTCTGTACTGTCTGATATAATAAAGACTTAAATTCCATGGCTTCACTCTTGTAACCTGTCGTATTGACATTTGCAAGATTATTGGAAATATTATCTACATTAAGCTGCTGTGCGATCATACCTGTCGCACCTGTCCATAAAGATCTGACCATATCTAACCCTCCTTATCGCTTATACCAAGTTTACACCTTACCTACCTGATTCACGGATTTATCCAGTGATTCATCGTAAGTAGTAATCAGTTTCTGATTGGCTTCATACTGTCTCTGAATAGAGATCATATTCACCATTTCTTTGACAACTGAGGTATTGGACATCTCCAGATATCCCTGATGTATGGTTGCATCTGTAGCATCTCTGGCTGTTGCACCATCTACTGCATCCCACATCGTCTCGCCATAATGGGTCAGATAATTCGTATCTTCAAATTCTGTGATCTTTAACTGCGCCACCAGATTATTGTCCTGATAGATTCTGCCGTCTCCATCAATTACGGTATTGGCTGCAGTGGTAGAGAGCTGGATTCTTCCATTCTGTCCCAGCACATAGTCCCCATCCTTGGTTACAAGGTAGCCATCTGCTGTAACGGTAAATCCACCATCTCTTGTATATTTTGTAGAAGTCTCTCCCGCCTTATTGGTAAACTCAATATTAAAGAATCCGTCTCCTGAGATTGCTAGGTCATATGTGTTGCCTGTATCTCTAAGAGAACCCTGATCAAAATCTGTATAGGTTTCTCCAATCTTCACACCAAGACTCATGGTTCCAAGTCTCTTGGGTGTATTGCGAAATTCTGTTGTGTCCTTGATTTTAACTGCCATTACATCCGAATAGGACTGGCTGGTGGAACCCTCCTTCTTGAATCCGGTGGTATCCGCATTTGCCAGATTATTCGACATGATATCCATTCTATACTGTTCGTTGAGCATACCAGTATAGGCTGTATAAAGACCTCTAAGCATATGTTCCTCCTAATTGCGGGGTGCGACTAAGAGGCAGTATTGTTACAAATCTTCCCTTGCTCCTGCAAGAAATTCTACGTACTTACCAGTACCGATTGCTACGGCTGTCATAGGATCTTCTGCCGTCATTGTATTAATGCCGGTTCTGGATTCTACCAGATCCTCCAGTCCACGAAGTAAGCTGCCGCCGCCGGTCAATACAATACCGCGGTCTGCGATATCTGCTGCCAGTTCAGGTGGAGTTTTCTCCAAAACGCTGTGAATCGTATCAATAATCTGGGAAGTCGTCTCACGCAGTGCCTCTTCTGTTTCCTCTGAGGACACGCGGATTGTCTTAGGAAGACCGGTTACAAGGTTACGTCCTCTGACGTCCATGTAATCCACTTCTGCTCTCTTGAATGCTGACCCAATCTTAATCTTAATGTCTTCTGCTGTTCTCTCACCAATCAAAAGATTATGTTTCTTTCTCATGTAACGGACGATTGCTTCATCGAAGTCATCGCCTGCAACCTTGATAGATGCACTGACTACTGTACCACCCAGTGAAATAACGGCAATATCAGAAGTACCGCCTCCGATATCTACGATCATGTTACCGCATGGCTTACTGATGTCGATTCCTGCTCCAATTGCTGCTGCAATAGGCTCTTCAATGATCTTAACATCTCTTGCGCCTGCCTGATACGTAGCATCTTCTACTGCTTTCTTCTCTACTTCTGTAACACCACTGGGTACACATACAGCAATGATAGGCTTACGGAAAGTCTTTCTTCCCAGTGCCTTCTGTATGAAATGCTTCATCATCTGTTCTGTTACTTTATAATCAGAGATAACGCCCTGTCTCAGTGGTCTGACTGCAACGATATTACCTGGTGTTCTACCAAGCATCAGTCTCGCATCTTCTCCGATGGCTTTGATTTTATCTGTATCTCTATCGAAGGCAACTACTGACGGCTCCTTCAAAACTACACCCTTACCACGAATGTAAACTAAAATACTTGCGGTTCCAAGGTCGATTCCAATGTCTGTGTACTGCATATGGCTCTTTGCCCCTTTCTGAATGGTTGGTTATTATCTATCGCTTAATCATCTTGTTTTCATTATTGTTCCCAATGATGCCAATTTAAACATGCTAAGTCATTATAACCTAAACTAACCATTTTTCAAAGGGGTTTCATACTTTTTTTACAATAAAAGCCCGGAAACCCAATCAATCCATCTGTACCTTATATCGGTCAATTTTAGATAATACTTTAGTATTTTTCATAATATTATGTAAATTCATTATATTATCTGACATTTTATTTGTAAACATACTTTTATCATTATTTTAAAAAAGATTTATCAAAAGATATGATTTTACTTCTGATAAATCTTTTTCTTCATTTTTATTGATTTCCGGCTTTTGCCTTATCCAGCATCTTCTTCACATAGATTCCTGTATAAGAGTTTGGGCACTGGGCAATATGCTCCGGTGTGCCTTCTGCGATTACGGTTCCGCCGCCGTCTCCGCCTTCTGGTCCGATATCTATGATATAGTCGGCAGTCTTAATAACATCAAGATTATGCTCAATGACTACTACACTGTTACCGCCCTCAGCCAGTCTCTGTAAGATCTCCACCAGCTTATGCACATCTGCAAAATGCAGTCCTGTGGTAGGCTCATCCAGAATATAGATTGTCTTACCGGTACTTCTTCTGCTCAGCTCTGTTGCCAGCTTGATTCTCTGTGCTTCACCACCAGACAATGTGGTTGAAGGCTGTCCCAGCTTAATATAGGAGAGTCCCACATCATTTAATGTCTCTATCTTTCTGCGGATAGAAGGAACCTTGTCAAAGAATTCCAGTGCTTCTTCCACAGTCATATCCAGTACATCATAAATACTCTTGCCCTTATATTTTACATCCAGTGTCTCTCTGTTGTAGCGTTTGCCCTGACACACTTCACAGGGTACATACACATCAGGAAGGAAGTGCATCTCAATCTTGATGATACCGTCACCGCCACAGGCTTCACAACGTCCACCCTTGACATTGAAACTGAATCTTCCCTTCGTATAGCCCTTTGCCTTGGCATCTACTGTCGAAGCGAACAAGTCACGAATCTGGTCAAATACACCTGTGTAGGTAGCCGGATTAGAACGTGGTGTACGTCCAATCGGAGACTGGTCGATATCTATGACCTTATCCAGTTGCTCCACACCTTCTATCTTCTTGAACTTACCGGGTATCGTGCGTGCTCTGTTGAGCTGTTTTGCCAGATATTTATATAGAATTTCATTGACCAGTGAGGACTTACCGGAACCTGACACGCCTGTCACACAGGTAAATACTCCCAATGGGAACTTCACATCTATATTCTTGAGGTTATTTTCAGCAGCACCTTTTACCGTAAGCCAGCCTGTCGGCTTTCTTCTGGTCTCCGGAACCGGTATCTGAATCTTGCCGCTCAGATATTGTCCGGTAATGGACTCTGGTATCTGCATGATCTCCTGTGCCGTACCCTGTGCGATAACCTGTCCACCATGTTCTCCTGCTCCCGGTCCGATATCCACAATATGATCTGCTGCCAGCATGGTATCCTCATCATGCTCTACTACGATCAGCGTATTGCCAAGCTCCTGTAAGTTACGTAAAGCCCCCAGCAGCTTGTCATTATCCCTCTGATGTAGTCCGATACTTGGCTCATCCAGAATATAACATACGCCCACAAGTCCCGAACCAATCTGTGTTGCCAGACGGATTCTCTGTGCCTCACCACCGGATAAGGTAGCTGTCGCTCTGGACAGACACAGATATTCCAGACCTACGCTCTTTAAGAAGCCAACACGTGCCTTAATCTCTTTTAAGATTCTCTTACCAATAAGCTGTTGCTGTGGAGTCAGTTCCATACCATCCAGGAATTCATACAGCTTATTAATTGACAGGGATGTCACTTCATATATATTCTTATCACACACTGTAACTGCCAGGGAACTCTTCTTTAATCTCCTGCCACCACATTCTTTACAGGGTGTAATACGCATGAAAGTCTCATATTCTGCTTTCATGATTTCAGAAGAAGTCTCACGGTATTTACGCTCCACATTCTTGATCAATCCTTCAAAGGCTACAGGATATTTACCCTCTCCACGCTGTCCTTTATAATGAACGATTACTTCCTTACCCTTCGTTCCATGTATCAGCATGTCCTGAACCTCTGGTGTCAGTTCTTCAAAAGGCGTATCCAGTGAGAAATGATATTCCTTACACAAAGCCTGTAAAATAGCATTGGTGAAGCTGTTCTTATCTGTGCAGGACTGCCACCCCATAACTGTAATTGCGCCCTGATTAATACTTAATGTCTTATCAGGAATCATCAGGTCAACGTCAAATTCCATCTTATAGCCTAAACCAAAACATTCCGGGCAGGCGCCAAAAGGATTGTTGAAGGAAAAGCTTCTAGGCTCTACTTCTTCAATACTGATACCACAATCTGGACATGCAAAGCTGTCAGAGAAGTTCATAGGTTCTCCACCTATGATATCTACGATCATAAGTCCATTGGCAAGTTCCATAACATTCTCTATGGAATCTGTCAAACGTCTGTTAATCCCTTCCTTGACTACCAGTCTGTCAACGATGATCTCAATATTATGCTTGATATTCTTATCCAGCTTGATCTCTTCTGTCAGTTCATAGAGACTGCCGTCAACACGTACTCTCACATAACCGCTTTTCTTGGCTCTTTCCAGTACTTTTGCATGTTCACCCTTACGTCCTCTGACTACCGGAGCAAGCAGCTGGATCTTCGTTCCTTCCGGCAGAGACATAATCTGATCTACCATCTGGTCTATGGTCTGCTTATGAATCTCTCTGCCACAATTAGGACAATGAGGAATACCGATTCTTGCATATAATAATCGGAAATAATCATAGATCTCCGTTACTGTTCCTACTGTAGATCTGGGATTTCTGTTTGTAGATTTCTGATCTATGGAAATAGCAGGTGACAATCCTTCTATACTCTCTACGTTAGGCTTCTCCATCTGTCCCAGGAACTGTCTTGCATAAGAAGACAGGGATTCCATATATCGTCTCTGTCCTTCTGCATAGATCGTATCAAAAGCCAGTGAGGATTTACCAGAACCTGACAGTCCTGTCAGAACTACAAATTTGTTTCGTGGTATATCCAGACTGATATTCTTCAAATTATGTTCATTTGCCCCACGGATCCTGATTACCTCACTTTTGGGAAGCATCTTCAACTGTTCTGCATTCATCTTATTGACCATACCTTTCTATCTTATAACCCATTTGTCATATCATTCAGCATTTTCTTTAAGTCTGTCATCTTATCACGAAGCTCTGCCGCTGCCTCAAAGTTCAAGTCTGCTGCTGCCTTACGCATATTCTTCTCCACAGTAGCAATTAACTTCTTCAATTCCTTCTCATCCATTGATTCAGGATCTTTTGCAAAGGTCTGTTCTTCCTTGGCAACAGCCTTGGATATACTGATCAGATCTCTAACTGCCTTCTTGATCGTCTGTGGTGTAATATTATGCTCTTCATTATATTTCTGCTGGATAGCACGTCTTCTTGCTGTCTCATCCAGAGTAATCCGCATGGAATCTGTAATGGTATCCGCATACATGATAACATGTCCCTCTGCATTTCTGGCGGCTCGTCCTACTGTCTGGATCAGAGACGTTGCTGAACGCAAAAAGCCCTCTTTATCTGCATCCAGAATCGCTACCAGCGATATCTCAGGAATATCCAAGCCCTCTCTGAGCAGATTGATACCTACCAGTACATCAAAGACATCCAGTCGCATGTCGCGTATAATCTGTGCACGCTCCAGAGTATCTATATCCGAATGCAGATATTTTACACGAATCCCTACTTCGCTCATATATTTCGTCAGATCTTCTGCCATACGCTTCGTCAGCGTTGTTACAAGGACCTTATTATGCTTGTTTGTCTCCTTTTTGATCTGGGAGATCAGATCATCAATCTGTCCCTCTACAGGATGAATCTCAATCTCAGGATCAAGAAGTCCTGTCGGTCTGATAATCTGCTCTGCCCTGAAAAGCTCATGCTCCTCTTCATATACATTCGGTGTTGCAGATACGAAAAGCATCTGGTCGATCTTCTGCTCAAACTCTTCAAATCTGAGAGGTCTGTTGTCCAGAGCAGACGGTAAACGGAAACCATAATCTACCAAGGTCATTTTACGGGAACGGTCTCCTGCATACATACCTCTGATCTGTGGAATCGTAATATGGGACTCATCTACAATAATCAGATAATCATCCTTGAAGAAGTCCATCAGACAATATGGAGGTTCTCCCTCCTTTGTTCCGCTTAAATGTCTGGAATAATTCTCAATGCCGGAGCAGAATCCCGTTTCCCGAAGCATCTCAATATCAAAATTGGTCCTTTCAGAAATTCTCTGGGCCTCTAACAGTTTGTCTTCACTTTTGAAATATTTTACACGCTCTTTCAATTCTTCTTCTATATCATCGCATGCTTTGGCTATTTTCTCAGGCGCTACTACATAATGGGAGGCAGGGAATATCGTTACATGCTCCAGCAATGCCAGTGTCTTCTGCGTAACCGGGTCAATCTCGGATATTCTGTCAATCTCATCCCCAAAGAATTCCACTCGTATCAGATACTCTCCACCCTGAGCAGGATTGATATCAACAATATCTCCATGCACTCTGAAACGGCTTCTCTCCAGGTCCATATCATTTCTGTCATACTGCATCTCAATCAAAGCCCGTATAACCTCTTCTCTGTCCTTCTGCATTCCAGGACGCAGAGAAAGCATCATTCCCTGATATTCGTCCGGGCTGCCCAGACCATAGATACAGGATACGCTGGCTACTACTACTACATCTCTTCGTTCTGTCAGGGATGCTGTTGCAGACAGACGCAGCTTATCAATCTCTTCATTTACCGCAGAATCCTTCGCTATATAAGTATCTGTAGAAGGCACATACGCCTCCGGCTGATAATAATCATAATAGGACACAAAATATTCTACCGCATTTTCCGGGAAAAATTCTTTCATTTCTCCGTAGAGCTGCCCTGCCAGAGTCTTATTATGCGCGATAATCAATGTGGGTTTATTCAACGCCGCAATAATATTTGCCATTGTAAAAGTCTTACCCGAACCGGTAACTCCAAGCAGGGTCTGAAACTGATTACCCTCCTGAAATCCCTTCACCAGTTCTGCAATCGCCTCCGGCTGGTCTCCTGTCGGCTGATATTCTGAATGTAATTTAAACTCCATGCTCTGCGTCCTCCACATAGTCAAAGCAATACATTTGTTTGCGAATATACGTTCTAATACAGTATACCACAAATTTTTAAAATGTATATAGTTATTTTTCTGTAAAACAATGGCAGGGTTACATCAACCCTGCCAATACTTCTTTCGCTTTTTCCAATTGGTTATCCACACCATTCTTATACTGTTCTGCATCGAACTCTACTTCCACATCAGGATCAATTCCTATCTTGTGAATATTATTCCCGTTTGGTGTGAAATAGTTACTGACTGTCAGCTTCACTGCGGAACCATCTGACAGATTAATGACTTTCTGCACAATGCCTTTTCCATAGGTAGTTGTTCCTACCAGTGTTCCAATTCCATAGTCCTTGACAGCACCTGCCAGAATCTCGGAAGCACTTGCACTGTAGCCATTGGCGAGAACTACCAGTGGTACTTTGATCTGACTGGCTCCATCGCAGGTATACTCTTCCCGTTTGCCATACTTATCCTCTGTATATACAATAAGTCCTTTGGGAAGGATCATCCTTGCAATATCGCACACGGTGGATAAATTGCCGCCCGGATTGCTTCTCAGATCTAATATAAGCCCCTTCATTCCATCCGCCTGCGCCTGTTTATAAGCCTGTTCGAACTGATCTGTTGTTACCAGGTCAAATTCTGTGATCTGAATATACGCCATGTCATTATCCAGCATCTGGTACTCTACTGTAGGGCTTTCAATCTTCTGACGTTCTACTTCAATATCAATAGGATCTGTGGCGCCTTCACGTACTACGGTAATTGTAACCTTCGTACCTGCTTCGCCCTTGATCTTACTGACAACATAGGTACTATCCTTGCCCTGCATATCTTCGCCATCGACCTTGTAAATGTAGTCATCCTGCTGCAGACCGCTTGCTTCTGCCGGTGTGTTCTTAATGATCTTGCTGATTCTGGCATATCCCATCTCTTTATCCTGACTGATGTAAGCTCCGATTCCATAATAGATGCCTTCTGTCTGCTGCTGCAGCTGCACCAGCTCATCATGGGTATAATATACAGAATACGGATCATCCAGCGATTCCAGCAAGCCCTTGTATACACCTTCCTCCAGTGTACTTTCATCCACATCCTGCCAGAAATACTGCTTGATCGTGTTTTCCAGCACTCCCAGCTTCTCTGTCGTTTTCTCATTGGCTACAGATTCTGTTTCAGCAGAACTGCCACTTGCCAGCCTGCCATAGACACGATATGTCTGATATATTTTTACACTGCCAAATACAACCAGCAGAATCGCACAGCTGGATGCTAATCCGACCGCCAGCCCCCGCCAAAAGGACCTGTTATCTTCTTTTTCATTCTCATTCATTTTTCTATAACCATGCCTTTCCTTACGTAGTCATACATTTTAATGTGATAAATAATTCCACGGGCTGACATAGCTGCCATTCAGTCTGACGCTGAAATGCAGATGGTTACCTGTAGAACGTCCTGTACTTCCTACTGCGGCAATCTTCTGTCCTTTTACAACATTTTCTCCTTTGGATACATATAGTGCTGATGCATGCATATATATAGTATACAGGTTGTCTCCATGGTCGAGCATCACATAATTACCCATGGTAGAACTATATGCCGCTGATACTACTGTTCCATCATAAGCTGCCAGAATCGGCGAGCCTCCCGGTGATGCCAGGTCAATACCGTTATGGAACTGCTGCACATGCAGCGTAGGATGCATTCGATTACCATAATCATCTGAAATTCTGGTATAGGATGGTGCAGGCCATGCAAACATACCTCCATCATAGGTTCTTGCAGCCTTGTTTTCTTTCGCAAGCTCTGCCTTCTGTGCTGCTACCAGATCTTCCATGGCTTTGATCTCCGCATTCTGTGCTGCGATCTCAGCCTCGTATTCTTTCACCAGAGCCTGCTGGTTATTGATATCACTTTCATAGGCAGTAATCTCCTGCTCCTTCTGCGATATCAGTGTTTCCAGAGACTTCTGCTCTTTCTCCACATCAGTCTTGGCTTCCTGCAGAAGCTCCTGTTCTGCCTCCAGCTGTTCCTTACACACCGCCACATACTGTCTCGTTGCCTGATACTGTTCCAGCATACGTTTATCATATGCAGATAATTTCTCCACATATTCTGCCTTGTTCAGCATCTCTCCAAAAGACTCTGCGGTCAGTACCATTTCCAGATAAAAAGAATCACCTTTCTCATAAATGAATTTAATTCTGTCCTTCATGGCCTGATACTGCGTTTCCTCTGTTGCAATGGCATCTTCCAGCTCTGCTGCCGTCTTCGTGATCTCAGCTTCTTTGTCTGTGATCATGGTATTCAGCTCCAGGATTCTGGCCTGTGCCTGTGAAAGGCTGTCATCCAGCTGGCTGATATAATTTGACAGATTCTGCTTGGAAGTCTGCAGACTTGATATTACTTTCTTTACATCCGTCAAGCCGGATTGCAGCGCTTTCTTTTCATTCTGTGCCTTATCAATCGCATCCTGTTTATCCTGAATGCTCTTTTTCAAATCAGATATTTTATCTGCATGGCTGACCAAAGGACATACGCTGACAGAAAGCAAGACAGTCATAAGAAGCAGGGCAATTCCCCTCATCATCTTCTTAAAACGCATATATCTCTCCTAATTACTTTCTTTGTCTCTACAGCATCTGTAAATGGATGCATCCTAGACGCTCAAATGCTTTCTGACAGTTGTAAAACTGCCTATAAAACCAATTCCTACACCTATGCCGATACATGCCGGTATCAGATTTGTAAAGATCTCGTTCACTGGCAAAAACTGCATCAGCTGTGACAAATATGCAAATTTCTGTGCCACATACAAAAGTGCCTGATTATAAATTACGTACACAGCTGCCAGCGGAATCAGTGATCCGATGAACCCGATCACCATACCTTCTATTACGAAAGGAGCTCTTACGAAAAAGTCAGTTGCTCCTATGTATTTCATGATCTGTATCTCTTCCTTACGAACGGAGATACCAATGGTAACTGTATTGCTGATCAGGAAAATAGATACCGCAAACAGAATTGCAATGATTCCGATTGTCACATATCCGACAATGGAATTGATTCCTGTCAAAGCCTGTGCCGTAACAGCAGACTTGTTGACTTTACGGATTCCCTGTATGGATTCCAGATAGCTTACAAGCTCCGGCTGCATGGATACATCACTCATATAAATCTCAAAATGAGCGCAGTCAGACAGAGGATTTTCTGTAAATCCTTCTGAATACTCTCCCAGATAATCTGCCTTGAAAGTCTCCCATGTCTGGTCAGCGGAAACATAATCTGCCTCTCTGACTTCCACACGTTTGGATATCATGTCACTAATCTCCTGTACTCTCTCATCACTGACACCTTCATCCAGAAATGCCGTAACAGATACGCCTTCCTCTGCGGTCTTTACAATATGCTGGAAGTTCGTCAGTATGGCATAGAACAGACCAAACAGGAAAAGACAGGCAGATATCGTTGCTACAGATGCCAAAGTAAACCATTTATTTCTGAATGTATTTCGAATTCCCTGCCACAGGCAGTAAAACAATGTATTAATCCTCATCGATGTAACCACCCTTTTCCTCATCGCTGACAATGAGACCCTTCTTCATAGTAATAACCCTCTTCTGCATCGCATTGACGATTTCACGGTTATGGGTTACAACCAGGACAGTCGTACCATCATTATTGATTTTCTCCAGCAGATTCATGATCTCCCAGGAATTCTTCGGATCAAGATTACCTGTAGGTTCATCTGCCAGCAGGATCTCCGGCCTGTTGACCAGTGCCCTAGCCAGGGCAACTCTCTGCTGTTCACCACCTGACAGCTGCTTTGGTTTTGCTTTATACTTTCCTGCCAGTCCTACCCTGGAGAGCATTGCAGGTACATTCTTACGTATCTCTCTGCTGGGCATCTGTATGATTCTCTGGGCAAAAGCCACATTTTCATACACATTGCGGTCTTTTAAAAGTCTGAAATCCTGGAACACAACGCCAAGGCTTCTTCTGAACTTGGGAATCTTGCGGCGTTTCAGACGTACTACATCTGTACCGTTTACAAAGATTCTTCCGGAAGTAGGCACCAGTTCCCTAAGTAAAAGCTTGATCAGTGTAGATTTACCTGATCCGCTGTCTCCTACTACAAAAACGAATTCTCCTTTATTTATATGCAGATTAATCCCATTTAATGCAGGAATTCCCGCAGTATAGGACTTACTCACGTTCTCCAGCAGAATAATCGGGTCATCTCCACTGCCTGTACGCTGTACACGTTTCTTCACTGCTGTACTTTTCAAATAAATTCACCCCTAATTAGTCTTTCTATTTTACGCCATGCAAGCTCGAATTTACTTCGTAAATCCTCACTTGAGCTGAGCGCCCTATGCCAAATACATAAAATGTCAGCATCCAAGCAAGCTTGTATCTGCCATTTCATGCATCCGGCGCATGGCTTTACAGTATCAATATCAATACTCAAAAGATTCCATATATTTCATGTAACGAACTACCATGAGCGCGATCTTAAAGGTAATCGCATCTTCAAATACTCTCAGGTCCAGTCCGGTGCTCTTTTGCAGCTTATCCAGTCTGTATACAAGTGTATTTCTGTGAATGAAGAGCTGTCTGGATGTCTCGGATACGTTCAGAGAATTCTCGAAGAACTTATTGATTGTCGTCAAGGTTTCCTCGTCAAAATCATCCGGGCTCTTGCCACCGAATATTTCCTTGATAAACATCTTGCACAGAGGAATCGGAAGCTGATAGATCAGTCTGCCAATACCAAGTTCACTATATGCAATAATATCTCTTTCTGCGAAGAATATCTTACCAACATCCAGTGCCATCTTGGCTTCCTTGTAGGAGCGGCTGACTTCCTTGATCTCCTTTACATTGGTACCATAAGAGATATGTACATCCTTAATGCCTTCCTTATTCAGACATTCTTCAATTGCTCTGGCATATTTATCAATATCACGATTTGTCTCGTTATCTGCGATTTCCTTCACTATAATAACGTTATTCTCATCTACTGCTGTGACGAAGTCTTTTCCATTCTGTCCGAAGTTCTCTCTGACTTTCTCCAGAATATTGGCATCCTTTCCATTTGGAGATTCTACGATAAGAACTGCGCGTTTTACATCAGTCTGAATATGCAGTTTCTTGGAACGGCTGTAAATATCTACCAGAAGCAGATTATCCAGAAGGAGGTTCTTGATAAAGTTGTCCTTATCAAATCTCTCTTTGTATGCGACCATCAGATTCTGAAGCTGGAATGCTGCCATCTTACCTACCATATATGCATTCTCGCCTGCATCATTGGCAATCAGAATGAATTCCAACTGCTGGTCATCATAGATCTTAAAGAACTGACACCCCTGTATCTCCTGGCTGTCTGCCGGAGACTTCACGAACTCCAGAATTGAACTTTCAAAGCTGTTTCCTGTTGACTTGGTAGATGCCACAAGCTTACCGTCAATATCAGCCACGAATAACTCTACTCTTGCAATCGCCTTAATTCCTTCGATTGTATTCTGCATGATCTGATTTGATATCATATGCCACTCTCCTCACTTATACAATATCCACAAAGATTTTTCTTTCTGAATATTCTGATTCTTCGCATTCTGAAACCATTTTAATACATTTATACAAATAAATCTATAGTAATTCCCGATTTTTTTATGCATTTTTGAATGATATTGACAAAAATTTGAAATTTTACACCGTATGCAAGATACACAAAAGCCTTATCATTCCCGGAAACGCTAATATTTGGCTCATTTTAACCGATATATACGATATATGGGACAGTCCCATAATGTACTCTCGGAGTCTTCTAAATGAAGCTTCCGAAAGTACAGCATATAAGAAAGGAGGGATAAGGATGGACATTGCTGCATTATCCATGAATCTGGCGCAGACCAATCTGCTGAATGACGTTGGAACTGCCGTCTTATCCAAATCTCTGGAACAGGCACAGGATACCGGAAGTGCCATTACACAGATGCTGGATGCTTCTGCCATGGAGCATTCTGTATATCCTGAGCTTGGTGGCAATATAGACGTCATGGTATAAACGCCGCCAAAAAGCAAAATCCCCCTTGGACACACTCCTTGGGGAATTTTGTTTTTACACTATATTCTTCCGATACAGTTCTCCTTGATCTCGATTTTGCCATTCTTTAACAGATTACCAATGGCACGTTTGAATTCATTCTTGCTCATCTGTGTCTCACGCTTGATGACCTCTGGATTTGCCCTGTCCGTAAAAGGCAGCACACCATCGAAGCTGTCGATGATCTGCAGGATCTTTACTGCATCCTTCTCGATCTGCAGATATGCCTTTTCACGGACACTCAGATCCAGCTTGCCATCCGGCTTCACACCGGTTACACGAGCCTGTACAGTATCACCTATACGAAGCTCACCTACTACTTCCTTCTTGGGAATCAATGCAGAATAGATATTATCTACTGCCACGAATACACCAAAGTTATCGCTGGTCTGGTAAATCATACCTGTAACGATATCATCCTTCTTATATTCGCTGTCCTTGCGAAGATATTCATATACATTCATGGTAGCTGCCAGTCTGCTGCTCTTATCAATATAGAGTGCTGCCAGAACTTCTTCCCCTTCTCTGACTTTTCTTGTCTGCTCTTTATATGGTAACAGAATATCCTTCTCCAGTCCCCAGTCAAGGAATGCACCGATCTTTGTCACCTGGGATACCTTCAGAAATCCTACTTCTCCTACCATTAATTTAGGGATATTGACTGTTGCGATCAGCCTGTCCCTGGAATCCTTATACAGAAATACTTCTATCTTGTCTCCAATGTTGCAGTTCTCAGGTACCTGCTTCTTTGGCAGAAGTACTCTTTTGTCCATGCCTGCATTCTGGTCTTCTCCCAGATATACACCAAAATCAACTGTCTTTACTACCACTAATTCCTGTTTTCTTCCTAATTGAAACATACCGTTCTCCTTTAAAATCCTATGCTGTCATTATAGACTGCATTTCCATTACATGCGCATCCTCACGCACTCCGTGTTACTTATCTGTTGTTACACATTCCTGTGTAAATAAAAAGCTCTCGATACTTTCGAGAGCTTTCTGTAGCAGCGCTACAAGGATTCGAACCTTGAAAATGACGGAGTCAGAGTCCGTTGCCTTACCGTTTGGCGATAGCGCTTTATTCATTTAAGTGACTGGTAACTCATCAGCACAAGTGATAGTATATAATACGTTTCAGAAAAATGCAAGTACTTTTTAAAATTTTTTTAAAAAATTTTATGGGGCAGATTTTTCAACCTGCCCCATACTGTTTATCCTTTATTTCTCTGCTGTTTCTTCTGTGTCATCTGCTGTATCATCGCCTGCATTATTATGAACTGCGATAACATTCACAATAATGGATTCTGGATTGGTCATGATGCTGATATCTTTATTCTTAGCTATCTCCAAATCCTTTACTCTGATGCAGTCTCCTAAATGAAGATTACCACAGTCTACATCAATCTTATCTACCAGTGCGCTTGGATATGCCTTATAAGATACTTCTTTCAGTATCTGTTCCAGAACACCCTCTACAACGTTTTCTGTGTTGTGAAGAACGATCTCTGCTACAGAATGAACCTTCTCATTGCTTACCAGTGCCTGGAAGTCAATCTCCAGTGTCTGATTCTTGGTTGCATCGAAGTCAATCTCCTTGATCAGTACATCATACATCTTGCCTTCTACATCCAGCATGATCTGTGTACCCTTCATACATCCACGTAAAGTTCTCTCTGCTTCTAATCGCTCGATTTTAAGTGGTATAGAACCTTCAATCTCCTTACCGAAAAGATTACCGGTAATAAAACCTTCTCTTCTCAGTTTCTTTGCCTTTGTTTCCATGTCTCTTTTTTGTACCTTTAAAGTAGTCATTTGTCTTTTCCTCCAATTCTACAAATAGAGAACCCGGAGCGTTGGGGGCTTAGGATTTATTCAATTCATGTCCCTTTCCTTTGTTCTATATGTGTTATAGCACTCCATTTATGAAAGGTCAATAGTTGTGTACGCTTTTTATAATTTTTTTATAATTTGTCCATCAATTATGCATTGGACTCATGAAGTCTGCCCATACAGATGCTGTTTCTCTGCTTTTTCTTGCCCCGATACAGCATATTATCAGCAACATGAAGGAAATGTTCCTGTATCTTTTTTGTTTCCATACCCCTTATCATACCTCTCTGACTTCACACTTACATCGCTATGTGTCTTTATCTTCTTAAAAAAACAGTGTTATAGATTATTTCGTCTATAACACCACTTTTGTTTACCATAATTCCATTATTCTTTTATGTTGGGATTCATTCCTACACCTCTGTTGATGTCTCCCTGGAGATTTTCACCAAATTCGTAGTCATTACCTGGCAATATGGCATTTAAAATAATACCCGCAAGAGCTGCGATCGCAAGCCCTGTCAATGTAATAGAAGTACCAAATACACTAAAAGTCAGACCATCTGAGAATCCAAGTCCACTGACCAGAATCACTGCTGCGATCACAAGATTACGTGACTTGGTAAGATCTACATGATTCTCAACCACATTACGCACACCGATAGCAGAGATCATACCATACAGCATAAAGCTTACACCACCGATAATCGCAGATGGCATAGAACCAATCACCTCTGCCATCTTGGGAATAAAGCTCAGAATGATTGCAAATACTGCTGCAATACGAATGACCCGCGGATCATGTACATGGCTTAATTCCAGTACACCTGTGTTCTCACCATATGTTGTATTCGCAGGTCCGCCAAATAACGCAGACAGCGACGTTGCCAGTCCATCACCGATCAATGTACGATGTAAGCCCGGATCAGCAATGAAATTCTCACCAACTGTAGCAGAGATGGCTGACATATCGCCGATGTGTTCCATCATGGTCGCCAGTGCAATCGGTGCCATGACAAGAATTGCTGTTATGTCAAATTTGCATATCTGAAAAGGAGGAATTCCCACCCATGCTGCTGTTGCAATATTGGAGAAATCAATAATGGTGCTGCCATCCGGATTCGTGATACCAACTGCATTAAGAATCACTGCTACCGCATAGGATATCACAACTCCCATCAGAATAGGAATAATCTTGAACATGCCTTTTCCCCAGATATTAAAGATAATAATTGTAGCCAGGGCAATGATTGCAATCAGCCAGTTAGTTGATGCATTAGAGATTGCTGACGGTGCAAGTGATAAGCCGATACAGATGATAATAGGACCAGTTACAACCGGCGGCAGATAATGCATGACACGTTTCACACCTACAAGCTTGATAACCAGTGCCAGCACCAGATATAACAGACCTGCTACAACGATACCGCCACACGCATAAGGCAGCTTCTCACCCATTGTCATGTTGGCATACATTCCACTGTCCAGATTCGCTACTGTAGCAAAGCCACCCAGAAATGCAAAAGATGACCCCAGAAATGCCGGTACTTTCATCTTGGCACATACATGGAAGAACAGCGTACCAAGCCCTGCACAAATCAATGTTACCTGAATGGACAGCCCTTCTCCCTCGAAGTAATTGTTGACCAGTATGGGTACAAGAATGGTTGCACCAAACATGGCAAACATATGCTGGAGTCCAAGCAGTAACATTTTGGGTACTCCCAAGGTTCTGGCATCTTTGATTACTACGTTATTGTCGTTCACAAATAACCCCTCCTTATAAAAAATGCTGTAATTGTTCAAACAATTACAGCATATCTTTTTTCTCTATATTCGTCAATATTCTACATTTACTGTCTGTAAAAAATCTGTGCCTGGGCATTGCACCAGAAATAATTGTCTCTGATACCAGCCACATAATAAGCAAGCTCCCCTACTTCCCTTCCACCATAGTAAATGGCAATCTCAGGGCACAAGCCTCTATCGCTTCTGTCTATCAGCTCCCACTCATACAGCTCGTCTCCATAGAGGTCAAGAAAAGGAATATATACATAGGCTCCCTCAGTAGTCAGGCGGATGGCCTCTCCCATCTCCGGATCATACCAGGTTCCTGTAAAGTCCTGATTCATGGTCTGTGCAAAGTCATCAAAGCTGCCAAAGCCCTCAGCGTCCACAGCATCTGTCGTCTTGGTAAAGGCAGCATATTCCTCTGCGCTGATTGCATCCGCGGCTGCGTTGTCTGCAGCGTTGAGCTGATCTTCCTTGATTGTTTGCTCCCCCGCTCCTGCATCCGTAAAAATATCCGCAGTCAGGGTATCGCCAAAGTCTGCTGCCGTAAAGTTAAAATCTATGATTCCTCCTGCATAAGGCTGTAATACATATTGTCCCGATGTGAACCCAAAGCCTGTATCTGTTATATAGAAAGTAGGAATCATGGGTTCGCTTTCCATATCACTCCACGTATCTCCATAAATAGAAGTGTATACCTCATTGCGGTCTTCTGTTCCATCCAGTACTACCAGAGGAATACTCTTCTGATAATCTTCAAAGAAGCACTGCTCTTCCTGCTGCATCTGTTTAGCCTTAACCTTAACCAACTGCTCTGCACGCTCTCTGAAGCCTTCTCCCAGTTTGTCAAAGGTAATCTTCTCGCCCGTGGCGATAAAATAATTGAAATATTCCATCGTAAACCAGCCATGTGCTCCGCCATCATAACCTTCATTTGTCATCATGATACTGATGACCTGTTCGTCTGCGCGAAGCACCTGCATTCCCACATTCTGATAGCTTGCTTCTGCGCCTTCATCATAGACTACTCCGAACTCTCCACTTGCCAGACTGTCAAGAAAGCTGTCAATATACGACTCCAGATCACTCTGAATCGCATTCTGGGCTTCTTCATTTCCTGATATAGACACAATAGGCTGTTCATATTCATAAGTATACTTCACATCCTCACGGCTCTCATCACTTGCGCCCTCATGATGCTCTGAGGTAATTTCTATCTTAATTGGTGATTCTGTTTCCTGAGTCTCCTTCTCCTGCATCTGAGTCTCACTCTGGGCAGTCTCCTGTGTCTGCACCTCTCCATCCTGAAATACTTCTGTCTCTGTTACTGTCTGCTTCGTTGCTCCACAACCCGTAAATGTCAACCCTGCTGCCAGCACTGCTGCAATAAATCTTTTTTTCATAAATCTGCTCTCCCTATATGGCAGACTATTCCTGATTTTCTTCTCCGATGTGCGCACCCGCTTCTTCTATCTCTTCTTCGGTCTTTTGTATCTTGGCATCATCTGCCAATGCCCTCAGAATACAGTTCACATCCTCCGGTGAGAACATTCCCATAGCCTGCGATAAATCTCCTATGTTTTCACGGTTCACATACAAAGTACCGCCTCCACTAAGTCTTACCGTGATGACCTTACTCTTATCCGATACATCGCCCAGAGATATGGCATTATGCTCTGTATCGCACGCGAACACTATCCCATTATATTCAATCACTCCGTCCTTTGCAAGATATTCATAGGGGCACGCCTGCTTATACACTCCATTCAATTTCTGGAACATGGAATTTGTTCTTGAGGCAGCCACTTCATATGCTTCCTGCTGTTCCTCCTGCTTCTCTTTTCTCAGTTTCTGCTCTTCCTTAATCTCATCAATCTGTGAATCGACTTTGCCAATCAGCTTATCCCACTCACTATTGGTAAACGAACTTCCTCCAATTTCAAAGCTCTCCTGTGTTTCGCCTTTTTGCAGCTTCTCTGCGATTTCATTTTTTCTGGCACTGATACTGGACAATAACTCTGATCTTGACATATTTTTAATTGCTGACATTTCCATTTTATGACCACACCTTTCTCTCAATATAGAAAAGGACAGCATTCCACAGGGAATCGCTGACCTTAGCTCACACCATGTATCCATACATTATATATATCGTACATTGTGTGCGAAAATATTATGTTGTTATATCTCTTCCAGATAATTTACGTAATCAAGATTATTGAAGGCATCTAACACATTTTGATGTTCTGTTGTGCTTTTCATATCTAATACAACAGTCAATGCCACATCAGAATCCAGCAGTGTCTTCTCTTTTGTCTTATTCATGGACACCAGCTCATATCCGGTTTCTGAGATGTACTTGCGCAGCTTCACAACACCTTTTAATTTCTCCACTTCCAGATAGATACTGATATAGCGGCTGTGCTCTTCCACGCTCACACTCAGATTCTGCAGTACGCGGTTTGCAATCATAATCAGGGCAAAGCACACAATTCCTACAAGTAAATATCCTGCACCGATCACCAGCCCCATTGCAGCACATACCCACAGGCTGGCAGCTGTTGTCAGTCCCTTGATCTGATTACGCCCTGTAACCAGTATGGAACCGGCTCCCAAGAAACCTATTCCACTGATCACGCCGGCTGGAATTCTGCTTACATCTGCTTCCAGTCCGGGAATGTATCCTAATTTTATATTCAGAGCTGTAGATACGGCTGCCCCCAGGCTGACCAAAGCAAATGTACGGATTCCTGCATTATGTCTTTTGGAAATTCTCTCCCAGCCTATCAGACTTCCCAGAAAAGTTGCTATAATCAGTCTGCAACAGATAGCCAGATCACTCCAGCCCTGAAGATACTCCAATGCTCCTTTCATATCGGGTTCACCGCCCCTTTCTGCTGCCTATAATGGGAATACTGTTCCTTCCTCAAAGTTCAGGAATGCATCCTCACCTACCTGATAGACTCTCTTATTCTTGGGATTATATTCTTCCAGCTTCACAAGCATATCCTTTACCTGTACATGATAACTCTGGTAAGAGCCCATAAAGCAGGAATATACGACTTTGCATGGAAGAATACCTGTATCCTTTAATGTTACGCTCTCCGGGCGCAGCACCAGTCTGCATGCAGTACCTGCTGCCATGTCTCCCGTCTTCACCGGAACAGATACATCTGCAATCTTCATTACATCATGCTTCTCTACAACACCTTCCAGGAAGTTAGCCTCTCCAATGAAATCTGCCACGAAAGCACTCTTAGGAGAATAATAGGTTTCCTGTGGTGTTCCCATCTGCTCTACAACGCCGCCATTCATGATAATGATTTTATCTGACAGGCTCATTGCTTCTGCCTGATCGTGGGTAACGTAGATTGCAGTAATTCCAACCTTCTGCTGGATTTTACGGATTTCTGTTCTCATGGAGATTCTAAGCTTTGCATCCAGATTACTGAGCGGTTCGTCAAATAACAGTACACTAGGTTCTACGACCAGTGCTCTTGCCAGTGCGACACGCTGTTGCTGACCACCTGATAACTGATTCGTCAGTCTGTTCTCCATACCGCTTAATTCCACCAGCTCCAGCATTTCCATAACCTTACGCTGAATCTCATCCTTTGGAAGCTTTCTCAGCTTTAATCCATATGCTACATTGTCAAATACATTATAATGCGGGAAAAGTGCATAACTCTGAAATACCATTGCAGTATCTCTCTTATTGGGAGTCAGCTCATTAATTGCCTCATCTCCAAGATAGATTTCTCCCTCATCAGGGCTTTCAAAACCTGCGATCATACGAAGTGTTGTTGTCTTGCCACATCCAGACGGTCCAAGTAATGTAACGAAGCTTCCCGGTTCAATATTCAGGGATACATCTTTTACTGCATAAAAATCTTTTCCTGTCTTTGGATCTTTGTATATTTTAGAGATATGCTCCAGACGCACGCCTTTTTTTTCTTTTATCATAATATTCCCCTACCTTTCTGCATCCTTTACTTTTTTGCTTGTTCCGAAGAATTTGATGAACAGATTCATAATCAATACCGCAGCATATACAATTGCGATCAGAATCGTTGCATATGCACAGGCAACACCATAATAGCCCTTCTCAGCAAATTCATTGATCTGACAGGTTATCAGCAGGAACTGAGGTGTTACCAGAAGAATGATCGCACTGATTGCAGTGATACTGCGTACAAAAGCTGTTACCAGTCCACTGAAGAAGGAATCCTTAATCAGGGGAAGTGTAATGGAAGTAAAGACTTTACCGCTGCCGGCTCCAAGGTCATATGCTGATTCTTCTATGGATTTATCAATCTGTCTCAGTGCAGAAATACCACTTCTGGTTCCTACAGGAAGACTTCTGACAATAAATACGATAATCAGAATCGCAGCAGAACCATAAATGCCTTTTAACACACCAGTCTGGAAGATACCATTTGCATAACCTCTGATAAATCCGATACCGAGAACAGTTCCCGGTACTGCCATTGCCAGCATGGAAGTAAATTCAATGAATGCCTTGGACTTGAATTTCTTCTTTACGACCAGATAAGCAATTACCATGGACATCAATGCCGTAATCGGTGCTGCTATGATAGAAAGGACAAAGGAATCCTTAAACGCCTTAAATCCACTGTATTTAAACAGATAATCAAACCATTTCAGAGAAAGTGAATAATCTCTTCCCCATAACTTAAACAATGCTCCAAAAGGAATCATTACATACATCAGCACAACAAAAGCTGCAACTACTGTACAGAATACAGTAAGCGGAACCGTTACGCTCTTATCGGTAATCGGCATACGTACACGGGATGCCTTGCCGGTGAGAGTTGCTGTTGTCTTTTTCTCCAGATAATACTTCTGTATAAAGAACAGAATTAAAGTCAGTGACAAGAGGATAACGGACATTGCTGCCGCACCTGTGGAATCATAAGAACCTGTTACCTGTAAGTAAATCGTAGTAGCCAGCGTATCGAAGTCACCGCCGATCAGCATAGGGTTTGCGAAATCTGCTACAGACTCAATAAATGTAACCAGAAATGCATTACCAATACCAGGTAACATCAGTGGAAGCGTGATCGTTAGGAATACCTTCAGTCTGGATGCTCCGATGTCTCTGGCTGCCTCTTCGATAGAGGGATCAATGTTTTTCAACAATCCTTTAAGCATCAGATAGCAGACCGGGAAGAAAGTAAGTGTCTGTACGACTACGATACCTTTCAGTCCGTATACATTGGAATCATAAATATGGAATACATATCTGCTGATAATGCCGCTTCTTCCAAACAGCATGATTGTTGACAATGATAATACAAAAGGCGGAGAAACTACAGGCAATAAAGATACGATATTGAACAACTTCTCTATCCATTTATATTTCAATTTGACATATACATCTACATAGGCGAATAACAGACCAATCGCAGAAGAAAGTACTCCTGTGATAAGTCCCAGCTCCACTGTATTAACGAAAGCAACCCTGAATCTTTCCATGCTCAGAACTCTTCTGAACACATCCAGCGAGAAGCTGCCCTCTGAAAAGACACTGTCTATTAATAAGACAAATAAAGGATATACAATAAATAAAACCAAAAATATCAGCAAAACAGCAATCATACCTATCATAACAGGATCAGAGAACAGCTTTTTCCTGTCGATTTCTGCGCTTTTTCTCTTTGCGGTCATCTTTCATCCCACCTTTCTACGGTATGGTAAAGGGATGGCACATACCATCCCTTTATTTGTGTTTGTTCTATTCTGTCAGGAATCTTGAACTATCTGCTGCATCTGCACTGCCGTTTGTTACTGCCTCGAAGAAGTCTTCTACATACTGTGCTGTATTAGCCTTCGCATCTTCGAAATCATAATCAATTACGTTGTCTGGATCAAGACCGAAGTCAATTGCTTCCTGAGGCTGTGTACCATTGCTGATTACCAGAAACTGATAAGATTCATTGTCCTTTGCAATATCCACACAATCAGGAGATAATGCGTATTCTATCCACAACTTAGCAGCGTTTGGATGTTTGCAGCCCTTGAAGATTGCAGTTGCACCGATTTCATAGCTGGTTCCGCTTGCCGGGATGATCAGGTCAATATTGTCATATCCTGCAAGGATCTGTGTAATACCATCATGCAGGAAACCAACTGCAATTACACATTCGCCAGGTCCTACCATCTTGGATGGACCGGAACCACTCTTGGTATACTGATATACGTTCTTATCCAGTTCCTTAAAGTACTCCATTGCTTCATCATGGCCTTTCATCTGTACCATTGTGTTGATGACCAGCTTAGCTGTACCTGCTGTTGAAGGATTGGATATACCGATCAGACCTTTATATTCGGGTTTGAGAAGATCATCCCAGTCCTTAGGTTCTTCAATGCCAAGACGCTCGATTTCTTCCCTGTTTACCATGAATCCCAGAATACCTTTGTAAATTCCATACCAGTTATTATTTGCATCCTTATATGTATCACTGATCAGATTAGACGCATTCATTGCATCATATGGCTCCAGCAATCCTGCTGCTGTAGCTTCATTATAAGGATCTGTTGTTCCACCGAACCATACATCACCAGAAGGACTTCCGTTCTCTTCCTGAATCTTGGTATACACTTCACCAGTGGATAATCTCTGATAATCTACTTTAATACCATACAGTTTCTCAAACTGCTGGCAGGCAGCGGATAAATATGCCTCTTCACAGGAACCATATACTGTAAGAGTACCTTCTGCCTTGGCTGCTTCAATCAAAGCATCCATATCACTTCCTGCTGCTGTAGTGCCTGCTGTGTCTGCTACTGTTGCTGTAGTGTCTGCTGCTGAACTTACCGGCTCTTTCTCATCTGTAGCTGTTGATGACGGTGTAGAGCTGCTGCCGCATCCTGCCATGGTAAATACCATAGAACCTGCCAGTAATAATGCTGTTAACTTTTTCATTGTTACCCCTTCCCTTCTGAATCAATATATGAATTGTTTCTGTATGTTCATATTAAACAAAAAAGAGTATATTATATACCCTTTTTTATGCAAAATTATCTTATTTTCTGAACACCTACTTCATAAATTCAGTCGGAGACTGGTTTGTGTATCTTTTGAACACTACATTGAAGTGTTTATAATCGCTGAACCCTGTTTTTTCTGATATTTCGTATACCTTGTACTGCCCTGTTTCCATAAGCCTGATTGCCTGACTGATACGATATTTATTCAGGAAATCAAGATATGTAAGTCCAGTTATCTGCTTGAACTTCCTGGAAAGGTAGCTTGCAGACACACCAAGCTGATCTGCTATACTCTCTACGCTGATCTTATTGGCATACTCTTTCTCAGTAATTTCCAGCGTTTTCTTTACATAGGGATTATCCATCTCTGCCTTTTTATAGAATTCCTGCATGGAGAACTCATCTGCATGCCTTTCACAGATTCTGGCTATCTCCTGTTCCTTTCTGATTTCCCCTGTGACCTTCTCTATCGCCTTTCTAATCTCCTCTTCCTCTACCGGTTTCATGAGATAATCCGATACTTTCAGGTCTATTGCCTGCTTTGCATAGGAAAATTCTGCATAGCTTGTAAGCAGAATACTCTTATAAGGCACCTGATCCTTCGTACTGCGGATCATTTCGATTCCATTCATATATGGCATCATAATATCCGCTACTACGATATCAGGTCGCAGTTCCAGAATTTTCTCAACACCTTCCTTGCCATTGGCAGCTTCACCTGCAATGACGCAGTCCATGCTCATCCAGTCCATAGTATAGGCAATGCCTTTTCTTATAATATCCTCGTCCTCAACAATCAAAACCCTGTACATACTCTCTCCCATCTAACGTTTCACAGGAAGCACCAATACTACCACAACGCCCTGTCCTATCTCACTCTCCAGGAAAATACCGTATTCTTCTCCATACATAAGCTGTATTCGGCGATGAATATTATACAATCCCAGATGCCCCTCTTTGTTCTCTTTCTGCTGCAATCTGCGACGTATATCCTTTAACTGCTGTGGTGTCATGCCAGCACCATCATCCTCACAGCTAAAAATCAGTCTGCCCTGCTTCTCATAACCCTTTATCTTAACAGTCAGCTTATCTCTGTCTGTAAAGCCATACTTTACAGCATTTTCAACCAGCGGCTGCATGATCAGCTTCGGTATCATACAATCCAGAATCGACTCCTCGATATTCACTTCATAGGCAAATCTCTTGTTATACCGGATCTGCAAAATATTAAAGTAACTTTGTATATTTTCCATATCCTCTTTTACCGAAATTTCTTCTCCGGAATCATGAATGCTGTATCTTAACAGCTTCGATAAAGAAGTGATCATTTTGTCCGCCGAATTCGCATCAATATGAATCATAAATCTGATATTGTCCAGCGTGTTAAACAGAAAATGAGGGTTGAACTGGGATTCCAGCTGCTTGACCTGTGCAAATGCTGCATGAAGCGCCAGCTCCTGATTCTCTGCCACCTGTTTGCGCATGCTGTCGATCATTTTGTTAAATGCCTTACCGATTACCTGAAATTCCAGTGTGCTGTCCATGGTCAGACTGGTATTCCATTCCCCATTCTCCACACTGGTAAAAGCATCTGCCAACAGCTTGACATCCTGTGTATATTTTGCAGAAACCTTTCTGGTCGAATAATAGGTAACAATTCCTATGATAGCAAAAATAACAACAATCATAAGAATCATCCACCACATAATATGTACCTTTGGGTCTGTATCCGTCATGGTATATACACCGATCTGACCGGATAATATATGATTCTGTGTCAGATAAAAATGCTGATTATTCTCTGTAAAAAAGCCATCCTGCTTCTTATCAAACCACAGAAAACGTCCCATCTCATCACTGAGGTACTCCGCACTGTTACTTAGATATATCCAGCCCATTTCATCTGTAATTGCATATTTCCTGTTGATTCCAGAAAGTATATCTGCACACTCTCTGCCTGGAATGCCTACGACCAGATAACCAAGGAACTTACCATTCTCATCCAGTATTCCCTGTCCCATACACAGGAAATCATTCTGAATGTAGGTAGATAACATCTCCGGCTGTTGCCTGATCATTCTTAATATTCCCCATTGCTGATACTCCGGCTGCAAAAGGAAATCCATATCCGCATCTTCCACGTTCCAGATAAGCGCTCCCTTATCATCCAGCAGATACACCTGACTGCTGCATCGGTTACTTCTGTCTGCCGCATAGATTATTTCATAGATATCCGTAATCTTCTGTGTAGGCTCATCCTTCGCCAGATCACACAGATTCGATACTTCTGTACTCCAGGTGTTCTCTATTGCTTCCAGTGTATGCGTGATTTGTTCATTATCCTGTCTGTTATAATGAATAATAGAGTAATTCCAGCTCCAATAGAATAAAAGCATCGCCAGACACACCAGAATCAGGGATGGAATAATGGCATAGGAAATAAAAGTATTCCTGATATTTTCCTGAAAGGTCGTTGTCTTTTTATTCATGGGCACACTCCTTCCATATCTGGTTGAACTGCGCCAGCCATTCATTTCTATGACTCTCTATCTCAGCTGAATCCGGCTGAAGCATAGGCAAGGTATCTTTAGCCGGTAATTTATCCGTTGCCGGTACATCTACTCTTACAGATCTTCGATTAAGCTGTGCGGTAATCATATATTGTGCATCATATCCCGTAACAAAATTCAAAAATTCCACCGCCGCATCCCTGTGAGGTGCATTCTGAATCAGATAAACGCCATCCGGTGTAGATATGACCCCTTCTTTCATATATACGATTGCCACATGCTTACCATCATCCATGCTTCCAGCCACAGCCTCCTCAAAAGTAAGCCCGGCTACAAATTCACCGTTCGCCACTCCATTGTATACCGCCGAAGAGCTTGTCAGCAATTTGCCATCCAACTGCCTGCATAATGCTTCCACATACTTCCATCCCCATTCATCCTCACCGCGGCATGCATACAGTATGTTGATTAGCTGCTCCAGAGAAGAGGATGAAATATTCGGGTCTGCAAATGCAATTTTCCCATAGAATTCAGGTTTCAAAAGGTCCTCATAGCCCTCTATGGTTTCATTTCCAAGAAGGTCTGTATTCACCATAATGACACTTGGAACATCCGTAAAACGAATCAGATTGCCCTCTGTATTCTTAAATTCACTTCTTACATACGGTTCATTCTCTGTCTGATATGCAGCAAACAGCTCCGCATGAGGCTTCATGGTATAGTAAGAACCGCCCCATAAAATATCAGCCTTTGGATTCTCCCTGTCCTCCTCTATCCAGTCCAGCAACTGTCCAGAACCTGCTCGCACTACTTCCACTTCGATATCCATACGGGCTTCAAATTCTCTTACAATAGGAGTCACAAATTCCACAGGATGTTGTGTATATATTACAAGTTTGTCATTATCATTTTCCTTCGTATTTACATGATATGGTATCAGACTTCCTATTACATACAGGAAAAAACTTCCTGCAATCAGGAAACTAATTACTTTTATCCACTCTCTCATTTTATCCCCCATGCCTTTCGTAAGCATAGTTTAACACATTTCCCGCGGAAACTGTATAATAATTAAATTGCAGTTCAAAAATATAGTATATGGTTTTACGTATTCATGTTATAATAAATCGGATGTTTGTTATTCTGCAGAAAGGCACAGGTATTTACATGATCAAATTAATTGCTACCGATGTGGATGGTACTCTGGTAAAGGACGGCACTATGCACATTGATCCTGAATATATGACTGTTATTCATCAACTGATTCAAAAGGGCGTTCATTTTGCTGTCTGCTCTGGTCGTCAGTTCATCAGTGAGCGAAAGCTGTTTGCTCCGATTAAGGATGAACTTCTCTACATTACAGACGGAGGCACGGTAGTCCGTACTCCAAAAGAAATCCTAAAGGTTCACACCATGCCGGAAGATGTGTGGAAGGGCATGTGTAAAATGGTACATGACGAAATGCCTCATTGTGACTGCTTCATTGCCACACCCAATTACTGTCTCGCAGAAGATGCCAACAGCAGAATGTTCCGCTGGCTTAAAGATTCCTACGGATATGATATCCGCGAAGCCGAACATCTTCTCAATATTCCTGAGACGGATATCATCAAATTCACCGTATACCATAAGAATGCCTGTGAAGAGATGTGTCAGCCACTCTTCATCCCTACCTGGAAAGATCAGGCGCAGCTGGCTGCTGCCGGTAAAGAATGGGTAGACTGTAATCCTCTTGGTGTATCGAAAGGTACTGCAATCTCTTTCCTCCAGGAATATCTGGGTATTACCCCGGAAGAGACCTGTACCTTCGGTGATAACCTGAATGATATTGAAATGCTGCAAAGTGCAGGAGTCAGCTACGCTGTTGCAAATGCCCGCGAAGAAGTCCGTGCAGCTGCTACCGATATCTGCGCTCCCTACTGGGAAAATGGTGTGCTTCAGATACTAAAAGGGATGCTGTAAATCAGCACGATAAAAAAGGGCATCCCCAACTTCTCTCTTGAAGTAAAGGATGCCCACTTTTTTATTTTTTGAGGTATTTTAAACCAACTATTACTTTTAATTACACGGTTTTAATATCAACTATTTTCGATTCGCAGCCATCGGCTGAGAAGGTTACTCGAATATCTCCAGCTTCATCAGTAGAACGAATCACAGCCATCACTTCACCATCAAAAGTTTTCCATGTTGTATCATCATAACTTCCAATTGCTCTTGGATCAGCACTACCAAATCCTTGTAACACGCCATTGCCTTCCACAGTTACTGTAACTTCTTTCTGAGCAAACATATTCTCGACACCACGATTATCTGTTAATTTAACCGTAATAAATGCAAGATCTGAACCATTTGCTTTCAATTCCTTCTCCTCACATACAGTACAAAGCTGCACATCTGTCTCAGCTGTATGAAGCATATGCCGTCCATTCTCTACACCATTTTCATAACTTACTGCTGTTAATTCACCTGGCTCATATGTCATTTCATAAGAAGTAGTAAATCCTACCGCTTTTCCTGCCGGCTTTCTACCGAGCGATACTCCGTTTAAGAACAGTTCCACTTCATCTGCACTACTATAGATGTCTACATTTGCCGGTTTTCCTTCATATCCTGGCCATGTCCAACTTGCGACATTGTCTTTTAACATCCATGCTGTCTGTGAATGCATTATTCCATATTTATCCACACGTTCTACTGCAATGTATGGTGCTTTACGAAGACCATATACAATCTCACGCAGATAACTTATTGGGCGGCGATATCCAATCAAATTGATATCTCCAATGTACGCAATACGATCTGGATATACACCATTAAAGTTCTGTGTTCCATCATAATAGAATACCCCACAACCTGCCTCGCCTAGATAATCATAACCTGTCCATGTAAAGTCTCCTAACACATGATGATTACGTTCTACAATATCCCAAAGCCTTACAATATCTGCCGGGAATGTCTCAGTTCCAAGTACAGTCTTATTCGGATGTAATTCTTTTTCAAGTTCATGACGTCCTGTCAGATAATTTAATCCAATAATATCCATAGATTCAGATGCTTCACGTATAACTTCTGTCATTGTCGGATGACAAGCCATCTTATCTGCTGTATCACCCACCATGAATGCCATCATACTATTTAATACACTTGCACCTTCTTCTTCACCACTGTCTGATGACTGTTTTGCTGCCATCAATTCCTGAATAATGGACATCATCTTTTCTCCAAGTGCTAACCAGCCATTAATCGCATTTGTTGTAAATCTTGTTGCATCTAATTTATGAAGCAGATTACAAAGATGACGATTAATCTGTGCGCCTCTTGCTGTTCCAATTTCAGGGATTTCATTTCCAACAGAATACATTACCACACAAGGATGGTTATAATCTTTGGCAACCATTCTTTCAGCTTCTGTATCCATTTTATCTAAGAAATATGTTGCATAGTCATTGGAATTTTTATGCCTTGTCCACATGTCAGCTAATTCATCCATAACAAGCATACCATATTTATCACAAGCATCTAACATTGCCTTACTCATCGGATGATGTGCACTTCTAATACTATTAAATCCCGCTTCTTTCATCTGACGACAACGTCTTTCTTCTGCTGCCTCAAATGTTGCAGCACCGATAATACCATTATCATGATGAATACATGTTCCTCTAAGTTTTACCTCTTTGCCATTTAACCGGAGTCCATGTCCAGCGTCTAATTCCAACACGCGAAGACCAAAATGTTCTGTCACACAATCTAATTCTTCCTCACCACAGAATACTTTCATTTCGCATGCATATAAATTTGGATGTTCTGTATCCCATAGTTTTGCATCCTTGATACAAAGTCTTTGATGTATTTCTTCTTCCTCGTTTGGATACATTGTTACTTCAACAAGGTCCTCTGCAACTTTGTCTCCTTTATAAGTAATTGAACATACTACATTTACTTTTTCTCTTGTTCCAATCACTTTTTTAATTGTTGTGCTGACATCAATAACAGATGCTTCTTCCGCTGCAGTAGTTGTTGTAATTCTTAGACCGTCTGTCTTGATATGAACTCTATTCCCTACAAAAAGATTTACATCTCGGTAAATTCCGCTTCCAGAATACCATCTGGTATTTTTTTCCTCTTCATTATTGGCAATCACCATAATCTCATTATCTTGTCCATACTCCAGATACTTATCAAGAACAACATAGAAATTAGAATATCCATATAACTGCGTTGCTGCGAGATTGTTATTAATATAAACCATGGCCTTTTCATATACGCCTTCAAATTCAAGAACTATGTTCTTATCTTTCCAATCTCCCGGTACAGATAATGTCTTTTTATACGTGTAACCTCCACCTGGCCAAAAGCCAGTCTGTGTCTTATGAGCAGTATCAGGTGTTCGTTCTTCATGAACCATTGCATCATGAGGAATCTGCACGATTACTTTTTTCGTTGCATCTCCTTCTAAGGAGCCCATCATAGACGGAGAGCCATTTATAAACTCCCAACCATCATTCCATTTACTTTTAATCATGATTCTCCCGTGCCTTTCTCTTACATATTGTCCTTATCTTATTTGATACCATGTTCTGCATCCCAATCAGCATTTGCCTTCTCAACATTTAAGAAGTACATAATAACAGTAATCAGAACCATAGATACCATTGGGAACCACAAATACATAAAGTTCAACATATTAACAGCAGATGCTGACTGTTCAGCAGCATTAGCAACATATCCGCCTGCTTTTAAGAGAATACCACACAATGCAGTTCCAATTCCTCCACCTACTTTAACTCCAAGTGATGAACAAGAGAACATAGCACCTTCGATATGTTTTCCTTGTGTACGAACCGTATATTCAGATGTTGCAGAAATCAAAGCATTGATATCTCCTGTTACCGGACTTGCAAATAATCCAGCAATAGCAGACATTACTAACATCATTGGAACGTTTAATGCATATCCCGCTACAATAAATCCTGCACGGAACACTGTTGCGAAAATATAACCGAATAAATTAACTTTATACATTCCTTTAAACTTCTTAATCATCGTCGGTGTAAGTGCAAGACCAATAATCATAGGAATCATCTGTGCTGCTGAAAATGCGCCTAACATACTTGCATCGCCAAGAACATATGTACACCAGTATGCTCCTACCCCTGCGATACCTGTCTGGACATATGTAAAAATGTAAAAGCATGCAATCATGATAAAATACTTATTCTTGATTAACAGTTTAAAGGATTCGATAAATGATGGCTTATCTTCTTTTATTGCAGATGCATCCTCATCCATTCCTTCTGCCAGTTCTTCTTCTGAAAGTTCTCTTACAGAAAATACAGAAATTGTGTTAACAATCAATGCAATAACTGCATAAATAATTGCTACTGTTCTCCAGCCAACAGCTCCGCCTCCGAATTTTTCTACAAATCCCATTGTTGCTGCTGCTACAAAAATATTTGTTGCAAGTGCAAACATAAAACGGATAGACCCCATCTGTACACGCTCATTTACGTTTTTCGTAATTAAAGATGTAAGTGCTGCAAATGCAATGTTATTAGCTGTGAAGAATACTGCATTTAACAATGTATATGTGATAAAGAAATATACATACTGCACACCATGTCCCCACGTTGGAGAAATGGAGAATAATGCAACCAGACAGATACAGCAGCCTATTTCCATCCATAGCATCCAAGGTCTTGCTTTTCCCATACGTGTGTGTGTTTTATCCATTAAGTTGCCAAAGAATACATCAGATACACCATCTAAACATTTAGATACCATAATAAGCATGCCTATGACAGCTGGATCCATCCCTATTGCATCAGTCAGATAAATCATAATGAAACTTGTTACTACTGCATAAATACAGTTCGCAGCCAAATCTCCGGAACCATACCCCAATTTGTTATACCATTTTAAATACTTTTTTTCACTTGTTCCCATACACAAATACCTCTCTTTAAATGATTTCATTCATAGACATTTTTAATGCCTTATCGCTCATCATGCAACTTCTGTCGTATGTAAAATAAGCGATTTCCTTTTTAATCAGGCAAAAAGCCTCCTTTCCAACCCAGCTTTAGCAATTTTAACAAATTATTATGAAATTATAGTATATATAATGTGCACGATTATATCATCTTTTTCCTAAGCAGTCAAATCATATTATACTTTTTACCAATTCAAAATGATGATATTTAAGAAACGTTGTTTATAATCAACTTATGGGATGACAGTTGACATACACGGGAGTTTGACACTTCTTTTTCCACCATTTTAATACAAATCCCTTATTTAAGCCATTTATGGCTTATTTTTTTGTCAAATTTTATGTTTTCTATAGTGCTATTTTGTGCGCTTTGTTGTACGATAAAGAAAACGGATTGTATTATTAGGAGAAAAGCGTTATGTATGTATCTATTACTGGAAATAAAGGCAATCAGGATGTCTATATCAAACAGTCCTACCGCAAAGATAACGGCAAAACTTCTTCCCGCATCTACAAAAAACTTGGGAAATACAATGATCTTCTGGCACAGTTCTCCGGTGACGAGACTGCCATGATGGCCTGGGCAAAAAAAGAAGCTGAAAAAGAAACCCTGCTCTACAACCAGCGTAGGGAAAAAGTTACTGTCTCCTTTTCCCCTCTTGCCCGTATTCCACTGGGCGAAGGGCGTCTTTTTAACGTTGGTTACCTGTTCCTGCAGCAGCTCTGCACCGAACTGCGGCTGGACAACATCTGCTGAAATATCCGCAACCACCACAGGTTTACTTATGATTTCCATGCCATACTTACGGATCTGATCTATGCAAGGATCCTTTCCCCTTCCAGCAAACTCGGCAGTTTCTCTTACTGCCAGTCCCTTCTGGAACCGCCAAAGTATTCCCTGCAGAATCTTTACCGCTCCCTTTCCGTTCTCGCAGAAGAATCGGATTACATTCAGGAAGAGCTTTACCAGAACTCCAACTTTGTCCATCCACGTAACTCAAAAATCCTTTACCATGACTGTACCAACTATTATTTCGAGATCGAAGCGGAAGATGGCATGAAAAAGTATGGCAAAAGCAAGGAACACAGACCCAATCCCATCGTAACCATGGGACTTTTCATGGATGCAGACGGCATCCCGCTTTCCTTTGATCTGTATCCCGGAAACCAGAACGAACAGCTTACCCTGAAGCCTCTGGAAACGAAAGTGATCCGGGATTTTAACTGCAGTGAGTTTATCTTCTGTTCCGATGCCGGACTTGGCAGTAAAAATAACCGCTTTTTTAACAGCTTCGGAAACAGATCCTATGTGATCACATATTCCCTGAAAAAGATGAAAAAGGAGGAACGGGAGCTGGCGCTCCTGCCGACGCAGTTCAAGGTTCCAGGGTCTGATAAATTCATAGACATCTCTACGTTGGATGAGACCGACCCTGAAGTGTACAACACTGTTTATTACAAAGAATACCCCATTGTCACGGGAGATACGGACGAAACCGTTATCATCACATACTCGCCGAAATACAAGGCATACCAGCAGAGGATCCGGGCTGGTCAGATCGAACGTGCCATAAAGATCATGCAGTCCCCGGATAAATCCAGAAAAGGAAAAAATCCAAACGATCCTTCCCGTTTCATTCAGAAAACAGCAGTTACCAGTGACGGAGAGATCGCACAGAAACAGTTTTTCCAGCTGGATGAGGATCGTATCCGGGAAGAAGCCATGTATGATGGCTTTTATGCCGTTGTAACTAACCTGGAGGGGGATGTCCGTGAAGTCATCAACATCAACAAACGCCGCTGGGAGATCGAAGAAAACTTCCGGATCATGAAAACCGAATTCGAAGCAAGACCTGTTTTTGTAAGGCAGGAGGACAGCATAAAAGCTCATTTTTTGACCTGTTACATCAGCCTCCTGGTGTACCGGCTGTTGGAAAAAAAGCTTGGAGAAGAATTCACCTGCAGCGAAATCTTGAAGACGCTCCGGGAAATGAATATGACCCTGTTGTCCAAAGACAGTGGCTACATTCCTTCCTACAGGCGCACGAAACTGACAGATGCCCTGCACACAGCCTTCGGTTTCCGAACGGATTACGAATTCATCTCAAAGGCAGATATGCGGGCAATCATCAAAGAAACAAAACAGAAAAAATAGCACAATTTCAAAAATAGTACATATCGGTGCAAAACCAAAAACAGCCACACCCCTGATAAACACTGGGGTTATGGCTGTTTTGGGCTTTATAAAGTGTCAAAGATGGGATTATGGAAATGTCCGCTTTGCATCACAAAAATTATGAAATTTATATTACTTCCTTCCTATTCTGTCAAGCCTAAATCTATTGATTTTACTGGCTTTGACGATATTTATTTACCTCAAAACAAGAGCCGGGAGTGATGGATATCGTAGTATCTTGTACCGAATAGCTGATTAATGGGTACACTTCTTAAAGCATCCCTGTTGTTTGCTTTATAAAGGCTATTTTCCCTCTGATCAACTATGATGATGAACCTTCCGTGTCTAAGGGGATCATGTCCCAACTTCCTTCGTCCCATCTACCATACACTGAGTGCCAGCCAAGCTCCTAGACGGGGTCATGCCCCATGGAAAATACCGTTGCCGGCTACAGCTCTTGTTTTTCTGTTTGATTGTTACTGACCTGCGTTCAACTGTCGTGGTACTGATTTACTCAGTGGATGCTACACCACTACAGCCTTCCGTTGGTCTTTGTGCTGATGTAGTGCATTTCACACTCCATCTGATTTACGGGTTTCTGTTCCAGAACCCTGTCCAGTCTCCGATGCCTTCCATCAGCCACTCGGCAGAGTTCTGGAGTTACTTCTTTTATTTTATTTGCTATGCTGCCGTTGGTGCCTGTGAAGCCGCTGGTCGTCTGCCTTATTCATGCGGTACTCGCCAATACGGATAAACTTCTCCGCCTTTGTCTCATTTTCCTTTGCCGCAGGCTCACCCTGCATTTCCTCTGCTGTCATTGTTACATTTGTTTCTTCCATGTGTTTTCCTCCATTTTTTGATAAAAAATTAGAGCGTACAGGTTTTCCCATACGCTCTGACGCTGTGTTGTTATTTTAGTTATGTGTGGTATTAGTGTTGCACC
>OGNV01000411.1_pt1 | contig 41888 bp, 47 predicted proteins | sample 1573561 | NCBI WGS metagenome assembly OGNV01 (sample SAMEA2581892, study PRJEB24529) | metagenome | biome: Human gut stool | place: China | collected 2011
TTCATTGTAATCTCTCCTATCAGTTATTTTCTGAAATATAAATTTGTAAAGCAGTAACATCTGCAACGGTGAGCTTGCCGTCCTTATTCAAATCCAAGCAGTCAAATAATGCTTTGCTTGTTTCGTCAATAAGAGCCGAACCGTCTGTATTTAAGCTGCCGGCAAGATGTCTTTGCAAATATGTAACATCGTTTACATTTACTATACCGTCTTGGTTTGAGTCTCCTGTAACGACTTCATCATCCAATGCAATAAATTCAAATTCATTATCTTGTGCATATTTTTCTGCAGCTGTATTTTTGTAGCCGTAAATTTTAAAATCAGCAATTTTAGATGCCTCAAAGTACATACTATTAGGATATAAGTCATTATAGCCCAATGCGTATTCATTAATTTCAGTTACGCTTTTTGGCAAAGTAATTTGTGTTAAACTACAATCGCAAAAAGACATTGCGCCTACAATTTCTAAATTATCCGGAATATTAATATTTGTAAGACTTGTGCATCCGTTAAATGCATATATTCCAATCTCTTTAAGTGATGACGGAAGATTTACTTTACTTAATTTTTCACAGTCCTGAAATGCCTGTGTATCAATCTTAGTTACCGTATTCGGAATATTTACATTTTCTAATTCGTAACACTGAGAGAACAAGTTATCGGGAATTACATTAAGTGATTTTGGAAGTTTAGCTGTTTTTAACTTTTCACATCCCGAAAAAGCTCCCCCACCTAAGTTGCTTACACTATCAGGTACTACAATGCTTGTAATGCCTGTATTGCAAAATGCCCTAACTCCAATGTAGGTTACACTGTTTGGAATTGTAATATCGGTCAAATTTTCACAGAAGCAAAAAGCATCGTCACCAATATTTGTAACGCTGTCCGGAATGGTTATGCTTGTCAGACTTTTACAACCGTAAAATGCTCTCGAACCTATGCTCGTAACGCTGTCTGGGATTGTAATATCGGTCAAATTTTCACAGTTGCTAAAAGCATCATCGCTTATGCTTGTAACGCTGTCCGGAATGGTTATGCTTGTCAGACTTGTGCAATCATAAAATGTCCAACTACCTATGCTTGATACTACTTTTCCGTCAATTTTTTCAGGTATGGAAACATCTGTATCACTACCCAAATACTTAGCAATTTCAACTGTACCGTCATCAAGAACAGAGTATTTAAAATCTCCACTTACTAAATTATCATCTGCCGAAACAACAGGTGCATTGCTGTCAACAGTAGCCGCACTTACAGATAAAGCCGAAAATGCACTTACGGTCATTAATGCTGATAATATTATTGCTGTTATTCTTTTTGTTTTTTTCATTACAATCTCTCCTTAGAAAAATAATAAAATATTAATTTTATTTACACAAATATTAAATCTGCTCATTAATAATTATACAATATTTACAATGTATTGTTTCAATCAATTGTTACATTAAATGTATTATTTTTTACATATTTCTACAAAAATAAATAAATTCTTTTATTTTCTATTCAAATATGATATACTTATTGCATAATTAATTTGTTTAGGGAGTGAAAGCGCATGAATGTTTTGATATGTGACGATGATATATTAATTAGCAAAAGTTTATCGGATTATATTTGCAATAAATTCAATTACAAAACATTTATTTCCTCAAATCGTACTGATACTATTGACATTGTAAAAAATCACAGCATTGACTTGCTTATTATTGATATTATTTTGGGTAATGACAATGGAATTGCTCTTTCAAAAGATGTAAAAAATATTAATCCGAATGTTCAGATTATCTTCATAACAGGCTACGGAAATACATATTACAACGATATTTTTGATAATATAAATCCTCAGGGATTTCTTGAAAAACCAATTCAGTACAATGTCTTAAACTTTTTTATAAAGCAGATTGAGAATAATTATAAAAAGAAAAAAGCAAAGTTAAAAATCTCATATGATTTTAAGGAATATATTATCCCCACAGATAAAATTTTTTACATTCAAAGCTCAAAGCGAATTTGCGAAATAATCACTGAAAGTGAAACCTTCCGTTGCTACAAAAAGCTTTCCGAGTTTTCCGAAGAACTTCCGGATTTTTTCATAAGGTGTCACCAAAGCTACATTGTAAATATAAATTATGTAAAATCACATGAAATCGGGCAATTCACTCTTATAAACGAAATAATTGTCCCGATAAGCAATTCTTATGCTAAAGAGGCTAAGAACCTATATCTTATGAATTTGGGAGGATAAGCAATATGTTACTTGTTTGTCAAACTATATTAGACCTGATTACAACAGTTACATTTCTTCAATTTCCGCTACAAATGCTCAATTTGAAAAAGGACAAGCCTATCTATAAAATAATACTCACAATGTTCGTTGTCTTAACAATGGTTATCTCCTTTTTATCTCGAATAAATGAAGAAATCAATCGAAATCCGTTTAAACCAATTATTATATTTGGTATGTTAGCAGTCTTATTCTATGTATGTTTCAGCAATAAAATATCTCAAAAAACAATTGCTTATGTTCTTTTTCTTGCTTCAATGTGCATAACAGAAATTACTGTAATGGCACTGTTTACATTTATTGGCTTTTCTTTGCGTTATGATAAGGTTGCAAATGCTTGCAGCAATTTTGTCGCAATTCTGGTTCTTTGGATTTTCCTTGTAATATGCAAAAAACTTTTCAATAAAAATCTCAAAAACAAAAATTATTCATCAAAAATGTGGCAATTTGATATTATTATTATTTCACAACTCATGTGCAGTTCAGCCATAGCAATATCAGTATACAATAATAACAATTTCGAACTTACAAGTGCCAATATTACATTATGGATTTTTATTTTTGGAACAATTATATGTATGATTATCGGAGACATAGCTCTATACAAGGTATTGCTTGTAAATTCAGAAAATCACGAATTGAAAGAGGCTTTGGAGCTTTCTAATTTAAAAAATGTGTTGGAACTTGATTACTATAACAAACTGAAAACAAATATCGCAGAAACGAGAAAAATAAACCATGATATAAGCAATATGGTTACGGTTATGAAAACATTGGTCGACGGTAACGAAAGCACAAACAAAGAGCAGGCAAAAGTGGTAATTCAAGAATTAACAGATACACTCGAAAATAATAAAATCAGAAAATTTTGCGAAAACGAATTGGTAAATATCATTATAATAAACAAATACGATAAAATTAAATCCAACAACATTGAGTTTTCCTGCAATCTGAATATTCCGAATAATATAAATATCAAAAGCACTGACCTTTGCAGAATGTTCACAAATATAATTGACAATGCGACTGAGGCCTGCATAGCTGCAAAAGATAAAACTAAAGCATTTATTATTCTTTCTGCGCAAATTAAAAGCAATAATTTTGTTGTAAAATGTATAAACTATTGCGACACTAATATTCCCAAAGATACCGAAAATCTAACTTCGACAAAGCCAAACCACCATGGACTCGGTATTGAAATATTAAAAAACATCGCCAAATCTTACTCTGGCGATGTTACGATAAGCTGCAAAGATAATACTTTTACAATAGTTACATTACTAAAAATCTAAATAAATACATTATATAACTAACAAACCCGTTTTCTAAACTAACAATAAATTAGCCTTATGAAACGGGTTTGTTTTATTTTGCTCAATTTACTTTTTGACTTAATTTCATTCCGAAATCGTTTTTACAAAGAATATAAAATAAACCAGGTGGCAAAGCCATACTGTTGCTAAAATTATGCAAGGGACGAGTATGCCCTTTATCAGCATTAGCACAAAGCCGAATGTCATAAGTACAGTGACCGAAGTTATGATTTTTACCTTTGTTTTTGTGGTCATTCCCTTTTTGTTTACAAATGACTCAAGGTTCTTTTTATACATTTTTGTATTAACAAACCAATTATGCAATCTTTGCGATGAATTTGCAAAGCAGAACACAGTTGCCAAAAAGAACGGCACTGTCGGCAAAATCGGCAATACTATTCCCACACAACCGAGTGCAAGCGATATACAGCCTAAAACTAAAAATAATATTCTTTTTATTTTCATCTTCTTTCCTCCGAATTAAATAATTTTTGCATAAAGCATTAAAGCCGATATGTTATTGTAAAGTTAGCTTTGGCTAACTTTCGGGTATATTATTGCTTGTTTTTATGCGGCGGTACGGTGCATAAGCAAAGCCGCCGCACCGCCTTAGTTAAATATGGTTCTATAATAAATATAATGGGAATGACGCTGTCTTAAAAATTTCAGCATACTTTAAAGTTTTCACCTATGTGAAGGGAAAACTTGATAAATTCGTTCTTAACCCCAACTTTTGATAAAAAACCATTATTATAAAATTAGTCTTTATTTGCGAGATTTGCAAGCTGTTTTTTCTCTTTGCCGCTCTCTATAAGGTGGCTGACCGCCATAACAGGGTGATAAAAAATCATTCTCGGGCCTGAAAAACGCATAACCTCTCTTATCTTTTCACGCATTTGCGGCTTGTAGCAATGCACCTTGCAGTTTGAGCAAAAGGTTTTGGTTTCCATAAAAGGGCATTTACTGCTCCTAAGCTGAGCATAATCCTTTAAAGCCTTGCAGTCGGCGCAAATCTCGCCCTTGGTCTTATGCTTTTTATGGCAGTACAGGTCAATCATTTTGGAAACGACCTGCTTTTCTCTCTCCCTTTTTTCGTCAACACCGAGTTTTCTGCTCATCAGCTTGTCCTCCCGTTCTCCACGCAATAAACGGTGTCGGCAATCTTCATTGTTGACTCTCTGTGTGATACAAGCACTACGGTTTTATTTTCTCTTTCCTCATTAAGCGATTTAAGAATAACCGCCTCGTTAAGGCTGTCGAGGTTGCTTGTAGGTTCGTCAAGGAGCATAAGCGGCGCATTGTGCAAAAACGCCCTTGCAAGTCCTATTCTTTGCTTTTCGCCGCCCGACAGAGTGTCGCCGAGTTCTCCTACCATGGTATCGTAACCGTTCGGCAGGCTCATAATAAAATCGTGAACAGAGGCTTTTTTGCAGGCATTAACTATTTCCTCATCTGTTGCGTCAAGTTTTGCAATTCTGAGATTATTCTTAATGCTGTCGTGGAAAAGGTGGGTATCCTGCGTAACATAGCTTTCTATATCCCGTAAATTCGAGGTGTTTATATCCTCTATGCTTGCGTCTGAAATTTTAATATCACCCTTTTGCACCTGCCAAAATCTCATCAACAGCTTTAGCAAGGTTGACTTGCCACTGCCGCTCTTGCCCGTGATTCCGACAACGGTATTTTCTTTAATATCAACCGATACATTGTCAAGTATTACCTCATCGCCATACGCAAAGGTAACATTCTCCGCCTTTGCGCCATTAAAATCAATATCTTTCTTGCCTGTAATCTCCTCAACAACAGGCGACTCGTCAAGAATATTAAGCACTCTGTTGCCTGCCGCAAATGTATTCTGCAATGTACTGCCAAGGTTTGCGAGCGACACAACAGGGCCAAACGAGCTCATAAGTGCAAGTACGGGGATAATTACACCGTCAAGACCCACCATATCTTTTTGATACAGAAGTGCCGCCGCAACTAAGAGCATAATATCAAAAGCAAAGATTACAGTATTGGTTACAGCCGTACTTGTGCCTGTTTTTTGTTTCATTCTCTTTTCGGTTGCAAGCAGTTCTTCGGTTTTTTCATTCATCTTTTGCGCACGATTTTTTCCGCCGCCAAACTGAATTAACTCCGAAATGCCGTACAGGCTGTCAAGCACAAAGGCGCTTAGCTCGCCCGATTTTTTGCGGAATTTTTCGCCGTCACTGCCACTGCTCTTTGAAACCGCAATCGGCACTATTACCCCGACAGTGATATATGCCGCAAGTGCGAGCATACCGAGAATTACACTGTACGAGCCGATAAACACAACCATAATAATGCAAAAGATAACAGCTATTGCAATCGGAGAAATTGTGTGGGCATAGAATACCTCAAGCAATTCAATGTCTGAGGTTATGATTGAAATAAGGTTGCCCTTGTCCTTTCCCTCAAGCTTTGCCGGGCAAAGTCTGCGCAAGGCTATGAACACTTTATCTCGGATAAGCGCAAGCAATTTAAAGGCTATGTAGTGATTGCTCGCCTGCTCTGCGTACCTTAAAACACCACGCAAAAGTGCAAATACACCTGCAAGAATAAAGGCGGTGAGCATTGAAATACCCGTAGAAATATTGAGCGCATCAAGGATAGCGTATCCGCCGAGTATTGTTATAAAGGCTGCGCACAAATTACCGATTATGCCCATTGCTATTGCAAGCGCCATAAAGCCTGCGAGCGGCTTTACAAGTGCCGAAAGTCTGAACATAATGTTTAAATTACTTCTCTTTTTCATTGCTCACACCCCCTTTGTGTAGTTTTCAAGCTGAATTTGCGAATTATAAAGATTTGCGTACACACTGTTGTTTTTCAAAAGCTCTGTGTGTGCTCCGCTTTCTATTATGTTTCCGTCCTGCATTACATAGATATTGTCGGCATTCACAACATTTGCAAGCCTGTGCGAAATAAGAATAACTGTTCTGGTTTTGGCAAGTTTAATAATCTGCTCCATTATATCGTTTTCGCTCTCAATATCTATGTTTGAGGTTGCCTCGTCAAAGATATATATGTCGCTGTTGTGCAGTAATGCTCTTGCAAGCGCAAGTCGCTGGCGCTGACCGCCCGAAATATTGCTTGCCTTTTCATTAATAAAGGTATCGAGTCCGTTTTCGCTCTTTAAAAAGTTTGCGAGATTAACCTGCTCAAGCACCCGCCAAAGCTCTTCGTCTTTAACATTCGCCGCCATTAAAAGGTTCTCCCTCACCGTACCCTTAAAAATATAGCTGTTGTGACCGATATATGTAATAGACTTCATCAGGCTGTTTTCGTTTATTTCTTTTATAGAAATACCGCCAATCGTCACACTGCCGCCAAAGCCTTTATTCTTTCCTGTAAGAATTGAGGCAACAGTAGATTTACCGCAGCCGCTTTTGCCGACAACAGCCGTAAAACTGCCCTTTTTAAAGCTCATATTTACACCATGCAAAATCTCTCTGCTTTCATCATAAGAAAAGCTGAGGTTATTACATTCAATGTCGGTATTATCTGTGATTTTTTCTTTTGCGGAATTTTCTTCTTTAATATCAAGAAGATTAAAGATTTTATCGCTTGCCGCCATACCGTTCATTGCTATGTGGAAAAAGCTGCCGAGCCGGCGCATTGGAATAAAGAAATCTGCCGAGAGAAGTATTATAAAAAGGCAGCCCGAAATATCAATGTAACCGCCTGCAAACTGCGTTACGGCAAGAATCATTCCGACAGCCGCACCGCCGTATGCAATCAGATCCATAATTGTAATTGAATTTAACTGCATAGTGAGGACTTTCATTGTTATTTTTCTGAACTTTTCAGCCTCTATATTCATCTCGTCATTTTTAAATTTATCGGACTTGTAAATTTTGAGAGTTGTAAGTCCCTGCAAATTTTCGAGGAAAGTATCGCCCAAGGCAGTGTACTGACCCCAATACTTTGAGAGTAATTTTTTCGCCCATGTTTGTACGGCGGCAATCGCAACGGGAATAAGCGGCACACACACAAGCAGTACAACTGCCGACAGAACATTTACAAAACAGGTTACGATAAACAATGTAAGCGGCGCTATCATTGCATAAAAGAACTGCGGAAGATATGCGCCAAAGTAGGTTTCAAGCTGTTCTACACCCTCTACCGACACCTGCACGATTTCCGAGGTTTTTACTTTTTCGTTGTACGATGCTCCGAGCCTCAGCACCTTTTCAAAAATAAGACTTCTCAGCTTTTGCTTAACTTCCTTTGAGGAGAGAAAGCTCATTTTTGAGGAAATTTTAGTGCATACAAATTGCACAGCCACGCACAATAAAATTACAGCGACAAGAAAAACAATATCGCCTGCCTGCGGTTTTGCATAGGCAAGTTTGCCCACAAAGGCTGCGATACTGCCCATAATTACAACATTGGAGCAGAGTGAAACCCATTGGCTCGCCACATTGCCTGCAATATATTTTTTGCTTTCTGCGACTGTTGCAATAAGCCGTTTATTTATCATCATAAGCATACCACCTTTTTAATTAGTTTTAACTAACTTATTAAACCACAAATCTGCAATTTTTTCAAGTAGGAAATTATGTTTAGCGATAAAAAGTGTAAATGATATGCAAGTGTTTGCAGTAAAGATGAAAATTTATTGGCTCTTTGTCAAAAGTTGGGATTAAGAACAAAGTTATCAAGGTTTCCCCTCAAGTGGAAGGCTTTTTAGTTTGATAAAATTTTTAAGATAGCATCATTCCACAACATTTATAATAGAACCAAATTTATTTAACTAAACCCTAAAACCAAAAAACAGATGCAAAGCATTAAACTCTGCATCTGTTTATGTATTGGGGATTATTATAATTTTTGAATAACGATTTTTCTGTATGTGTTAAACTTAACCCACTTTGCGAAAAACTCGGAATCGTTAATATCTTCAAGATTTTTGTATTCGTCAAGCATAGCCTTGATTTTTTCATCGCTGTCGGCAAGAATTTCAAAGCCTCTGCCGTTAATAACAGGAACACCGCTGTATTTGTAATCATCAACCGAGGTAATGGCTGTAATCGCCTTATTGCGAACGCTCACTGCCACCAAATCACGAAGTACAACAATATCAAAGCTGTCGGGGTATGAGTAGCTGTCGCCGCTTGTAGGAATTTCGTCACCGACAGTGTAGGTTTCTCTTACAGGCTGATATTTAAGTACATTGAGGCTTGTGGTATCATAATAAAATTCCTCGAAAATGTCGCCTCTTGCCTCAAGATTTTCAAACTTGAACGATGCCTTTTCAGAGCCTGCTACACCCTTCTGGCTTACCCTTTCAACCACGCCGCAAGCCGAAGTCATATTCGTTACACGATTTATAAGGATAAGCTCGCCCAAGGTTTTGTGCGCTGAGAATAAGTCGGCAACAATCGGCTCGGTAAGCAAAAGATTACATACCGCAATGCCGTTTTTGTTTAAGGTGTCTGCCTTGATATGCTCGCCTGTATTTACATCAGCTGTGGAGCTTGTGTGTGGCTGTTTACATACTCAACAGCCGAGGCAAGAATAGGTTTAATGTTTTCACCGTTTATTTTAAGGTTTCTATTACCCCTTGTAACATACTTACCGTTTTCATCCTTTAAAATAACAAGACCTAACTTTTCAAGCCTGTCTGTTACCTCGTTCAGCTTTTCGGACATTGTAAGGAGCAAGTCCTCTCTTACAATTCCGTCAGCGTCTTTTTTAGCGTAGTCAACATAATCCTGCGGCTTTCTTCCCTCAACGATGTATGCGTTAAGAGCGTTTACTCCTGCCGCAAGACATCCGCTGCGCTTGATGTGTGCCTTTTCGCAAATTAAAACTTTTTTATCTGAATTTTCTGAAATAGTGAGTGCGGCATAACAGCCGCTGTACCTCCGCCTATTATCAGAATATCTGTACTTAATTTTTCAATTTTCATAGGCTGTCTCTCCCTTTTACACTCACCTTATTTTCATATCATTTTATTTTTTCAAGATAATCTTCCGCAGATAATACGCAATTAGCACCGTCCGATACAGCTGTTACAACCTGTCTTAACTTTTTGGTACGAACATCGCCTGCAACAAATATTCCGTTTGCCGAAGTTACTCCGTCCTCATTCGCAACAATATAGCCGTTATCGTCAATATCAACCAAATCCTTAAGAATTGCCGAATTAGGCACACTGCCGACAGCCACAAAAACGCCGTCAACTTTGATGTCGGTTTCTGCGCCGTTTTTATCAACTGTGATCGACTCAACCTTATTACTGCCGTTAATCTTTTTTATCTGAGAATTAAGCAATATTTCTACATTAGAAATATTCTCAACCTTTTGCTGTAAGGTTTTGTTGGCTCTGAATTTATCTCTGCGATGAATTAAATAAACTTTTTTCGCAAACTTTGAAAGCAAAGCCGCATCGCCAAGTGCGGTATCTCCGCCACCTGCAACAGCTGTGATTTTATCTTTATAAAATGCAGCGTCACAAACTGCGCAATACGATACTCCTCTGCCCGAAAACTCTTTTTCACCCTCAACCTGAAGTTTTCTGCGTTCCGTACCGACCGCATAAATTACAGTGTGAGTTTCCAATGAATTTCCGTTGTCAAGTTCAATGCTGTAATCAGTTGCGTTTTTGCTGATTTTAACAGCCTCTCCCTCTATAAATTCAGTACCGAGGCTTTCTGCGTGGGAACGGAACTTTTCGCCCAAATCAAAGCCGTTTTCGCCGTATAAGCCGGGGTAATTATCTACACGCTCGCTTTCTGCAATCTGACCTGTGCCGAGGTAGTTTTTCTCAACCACAACTGCCTTAAGTCCTGCTCGTTGAGCATAAATTGCCGAAGAAAGTCCTGCCGGACCGCTTCCGATAATAACTATGTCGTACATATTACACTCCTTGTTTAGTAAATAATCAATTCTTCCTTTTCTGAATTTGTGCCGTTGATTTTAAATGAATTTAGCACTGGATTTTCTCTGTCCATAAGTGACAAAATCATATAGCTTGCCTTGCTGTCGTAAGCAAGGCGCTTGTCCTCATCCGACGGTCTTGACGGCGATTCGGGATGAGAATGCCAGTTACCGAGCGGTACAAAACCGTTCTGTCGCATATCCTTTACTGCCGCAAGCTGTTCCTTTGGGTCAAGTGAAAAATGCTCGTTTGAGTGGTCGATGTTTGTGAGGAGATAAACTTTTTTAATCTCCTTGTTTTCGCCGTCAACCGTACCCGCAATCAATCCGCAAGCCTCGTTAGGCAGCTCGCTTTCTGCGTGAGCCACAATTTTATTATAGTCAGCTTTTGATAATTTAATCATAAATGAACACCGTCACATTCTGCCTGCTCGTAGTCGATAAGCTCGGTAATTGTAGGATGGTCGCCGCAAACCGCACAATTATGTGTGTTTGACGGGAGCTTAATCTTGCGGAACTCCATTTTAAGTGCATCGTATGTAAGCAAATATCCTGTGAGCAAATCACCCTTGCCGAGAATATACTTGATAGCCTCCATTGCCTGCAAGCTGCCGATTACACCGCCCATTGCTCCGATTACACCCGCTTGCTTACAGGTAGGAACTGCGTCCTTTGGCGGTGGGTTTTTAAATACACAACGGTAGCAAGGGCCTTCACCCGGAACATATGTCATAAGCTGCCCCTGAAATCTGATAATACCTGCGTGTGAAAAAGGTTTTTTAGCCATTACGCAAGCGTCGTTGATAAGGAACTTTGCCGGAAAATTATCGGTACCGTCAATGATAAAATCGTAATCTTTGATGAGATCCATAATGTTTTCGCTTGTAACAAAGGTATGGTAAGTTTTTACTGTAACATCGGGGTTCATAGCCTCCATAGTTTCCTTTGCCGACTCTACCTTTGGCTTGCCTACATCTTTTGTAGCGTGAATAATCTGGCGCTGAAGATTTGAAAGGTCAACCTCGTCTGCGTCTGCAATACCGATTGTACCGATACCGGCAGCGGCAAGATACATTGCTACGGGAGCGCCAAGTCCGCCTGCGCCAATGATAAGTACCCTTGCGTTGAGCAGCTTTTTCTGTCCCTTTGCACCAACCTCTTTGAGAATGATGTGGCGAGAATAGCGCTCAAGCTGTTCGTTAGTAAATGCCATTACTGACCGCCTCCCATGAAATAAAGAAATTCTACTACATCGCCGTCCCTGAGGACGGTTTCTTCAAAAGTACCGCTTGCAAGGAATTCGTCGTTTAAGCTGACTGTTACATACTCCGGTGTTTCTACATCTTCGTCAATAATAAGCTGTGCTACTGTAAGTCCCTCTGCTACTTCCTTTTTATTGCCTGCAACTGTGATTATCATAATAATAACCCCTTTAAACTGATTTTTCAATAACTTTTTTAATTTCTGCTTGTTTTACTGCGCCTCGCAGTCTTGAAATCTCTTCGCCATTTTTAAAAAATACCAAAGTCGGCGCTGCCTGTACCTCGTATTTTTCGGCAAGCTCGGAATCAAAATTTATATTGATTTTAACAATTTTGAGCTTTTCGGCATATTCTTCTTCAAGTGCAAAAAGTACGGGATAAAGTCTTTTACAAGGCACACAGCTGTCTGAATAAAAATCAACGAGTACAGTTTTATCTGCCTGCAAAACTTCTTTTTCAAAATTGTCTTTACTGATTCTTGTCGGCATTTAATCACCAACCTTTTTAACTATAAGATTATAAGTGCCGTCCTCGTTATCAATAAGTTTTAAAATTTGGTGACCCTCTTCCTTGATACTTCTCGGAACATTCTGAACAGGCTCGCCGTCATTCATTTTTACACTTAAAATCTGACCGTCGTCAAGCTCCTCAAGAGCAACCTTTGCCTTTACAAATGTTGTCGGACAAACAACAACGGTAATATCTACTGTATCGTCAATAATAAAATCAGCCATTGTATGCCTCCAAAATTCTTTCTTCAAATTTTTCTCTGCCTACTCTGTCGATTGTGAACTTAAAGCGCTCGCTTGGCTTTGCGTTTTCCACATCGTCAAGTTTAATAAACGGAATTTCAACACTTTGTCTTGAGGTAAGATGCACATAGCCGTCACCGAAATTTTCTGCTACTTCTGCAATCTTGGCAAGTTGTTTTGCCGTAAGATTTCCGCCTACCACTCTTAAACGAAGAGAAAAATTATTTTTTTGTTTTTGGCGCATAAAGCCGCCTTTTTTTAATGTTGAATAATCAACTGCCATTGTGAATCCCCCAAAACTAATTGTTTATTTTACTTATTGCATTTCCAAAGTCCTCAATCAGATCTGCAATGTCCTCTATACCAACGCTGATTCTTATAGTGTCGTCAAATACACCTGCGCTTTCTTTCTGCTGTTGTGTGCTGTGTGCGTAAATTGTACTTGACGGATGAATTACTAATGTTCGTGTGTCACCGATATTTGTTGCGTTTGTCGCAAACTTCAAATTGTTTATAAGTTCAAAAGCTTTTTCTTTACTGCCGGCTCTGATTGTAAGAATAGCTCCGCCCTTTCCCTTTAAGAGCTTTTGAGTAAGAGCGTAATACTCTGAGCTTTCGAGCGCCGGGTAATTAACCTCTATGCCGTCCTGAGTTTCAAAAAACTTTGCGAGCTTTAGTGCGTTGCTGCAAAGACGCTCCATTCTCAGTCCCAATGTTTCAAGACCGACAGAATTTAAAAATGCGTTGAACGGAGCAAGACAACAACCGAAGTTTCGCCAAATTCCGTTTCTGAGCTTTGCAAGATACGAAAGTTTGCCGTATTTTTTGTATTCTTTCATACCTTTGAATTTATCTGTATCCCATTCAAATTTACCGCTGTCAATTATTATACCGCTGATTGCGTTGCCGCCGCCGTTAATATACTTTGAAGTTGAATGAACCACAATGTCAGCGCCGAAATCAATCGGGTGAACAAGATACGGTGTTGCCGTGGTGCTGTCTATAATGAGCGGTATGTTGTGGCTGTGTGCAAGATTTGATACCGATTCAATATCCACAACATCAAGTTTCGGATTGCCGATAAGCTCGGCAAACACTGCCCTTGTGCGTTCGTTAATAAGCGGTTCAACATTCTGAGGTGTAACCTCAGGCACAAAATGCGCCGTAATGCCAAAAGGCTCTAAATCCTTTAACAAATCAATAGTGCCGCCAAACAAGCCTGCGCCTACTATAATTTCATCACCGGACTCCAATATATTAAGAAGTGCCATTGTAACTGCTGCCATACCTGACGAACACGCAACAGCACCTGCACCTTTTTCAAGGGCGGCAATTCTGGTTTCAAATGAAGTAACCGTAGGATTGCCTATTCTTGAATAAGCATATCCCGGCGCTTTGTTGTTGAACACTTTTTCAAGCTGTTCGGCAGAGTTGTGCGAAAATGCACTTACCTGATAAATAGGAGTCATAGTAGAGCCGGACGCCTTATCACCGCTAAATTTCTTGTGTAATAACGCTGTATTAAACTCCATAAGCTTCCCATCCCTTTTAAATCATATTTGCTTAGTCAATGCTTATCCTGCAAAAAGCTTATCTGCAAGATGATATTGTAGATTATAGCGCATTTAACTTAGTATTTCAATAGGTTTTGTAGGATTTTCCCTTTTTTACAAATTTTATTCCATATAATGCTAAAATCTGTCATTATATACAATGCTTATTTGTTTAGTAGGTATTGATTTTTTCCTTAAGAAATGTTAATCTATATTTAATACGCTTAGTCAGGCATATTCTGCTCCAAAACAGGCTTTTTTTCTGTATAAGGAGCTGATTAATTGAAAATATCAACAAAAGTGGAATTTGGCATTATTGCGATAATCGACATAGCGGTGTATTCTCAAAACGGGTGTTCGGTCACCGCTCCCGATATTGCCAAGCGGCACAACATATCTAAAAAATATCTTGAACAAATACTGCCCTCCCTCACCTCCGCAAATCTGATTCGTGGGCAAAAGGGACTTAACGGCGGATATGTAATTGCCAAGGATTTCAGCGAAATAACTTTTAAAGACATTATAAACGCTCTCGACACAAGGGTGCTTAACGATGTTTACTTTGACAGTCGAGATAAAAACGATATGATGATGGAGCTTATAAACGATAAACTCTGGAGTGCAATGTCATCTTACCTGCAAAATTACGCAGAAAGCATTACTCTGGCAGAGATTGCCGAGCATTACAGACACACAGAAATAATAGAACAGGCAAGAGCCGTTTAACGGCATAAGAAAAGTGTAGCAAAAAATTGCTACACTTTTTTTCTTCATAAAAATTATTTGAATTTTTTTATAGCCTCACAGGTTTTGGCAATATCTTCGTCGGAGTGTGCAAAAGAAACAAACATTGCCTCAAATTGTGACGGAGCTGTATATATGCCGCTGTCCTGCATATGTCTGAAATACTCGGCAAAGCGAGCGGTATCGGCGGTTTTGGCTGTATCGTAATCCTTTACCTTTTCGCCTGTAAAGAACACAGTCATAATCGAGCCGACACGATTCACATTGAGTCCCGACTCCTGCATTGCGTTTTCAAGCTGAGCAGAAATTTTTTCGAGCCTTGTGTAGATTTCGTCTTGATTTTCCTCAAGAATTTTAAGAGTTTCAATTCCTGCGCTTACGGCAACGGGATTGCCAGAAAGTGTGCCTGCCTGATACACCGAACCGAGCGGAGCAACGCACTGCATAACCTCTTTTTTGCCGCCGTACACAGCAAGCGGCATACCGCCGCCGACAATTTTGCCAAGTGTGGTAAGGTCGGGGGTTACATTGTAATATTTTTGAGCACCGCCAATGCTAAGTCTAAAACCCGTAATAACTTCGTCAAAAATAAGCAGAGAATTATACTTTGTTGTAATCTCTCTTAAAAACTGCAAAAATCCCTTTTCGGGCGGCACAACGCCCATATTTGCGGCGCATGGCTCTACAATAACACAGGCAATGTCATCGCCGTAATCTTCAAACAGCTTTTCAACAGACTTTTGGTTATTGTATTTGGCAAGCAGGGTGTTGTCGGTGTATCCCTTTGGCACACCTGCGCTGTCGGGGATAGAATTAGTAAGAAGTCCTGAACCCGATTTTACAAGCAGACCGTCCGAATGACCGTGATAACAGCCCTCAAACTTAACTATTTTATCTCTCTTTGTATAACCCCTTGCGGCACGAATTGCGCTCATAACCGCCTCTGTACCCGAATTTACAAGTCTGAGCATTTCCATTGACGGAAAATGCTTTTTAATAAGCCTTGCAAGCTCAATTTCGCCGCTGTGGCAAGCGCCGAAGGTAAGTCCTCTTTGACAGGTTTCGGTTACTGCATTTATAACTCTTTCGTTTGCGTGACCGAGAATATTAGGCCCCCACGAGCAAATGTAGTCTATGTACTCATTGCCGTCAACATCATAGATTTTTGAACCCTTTGCGTGGTCAATGAACAGCGGTGCTCTGCCCACAGAACGGCAGGCACGAACAGGGCTGTTTACTCCGCCGGGCATAAAGTTCTGAGCTTGGGCATAAAACTTTTCCGAATTTTGAATATTCATTTTTGCCACCTCTTACTTGTAAAATTCGTCAATCCACTTTGCGGCGTCAAGTGCGTGATATGTAATTATAATATCTGCGCCTGCTCTTTTAATGGCAATTAAATTTTCGGATACAATTTTCTTTTCGTCAATCCAGCCTTTTTCTGCCGCTGCCTTTACCATCGCATATTCGCCGCTGACATTGTACACTACAAGCGGTAAATCAAAACGCTCTCTTGCGGCTTTTACAACATCAAGATACGCAAGCGCAGGCTTTACCATAACCATATCTGCGCCCTCTTCTATATCGTCTTCAATCTCTCGCAGTGCCTCTTTGCCGTTTGCATAGTCCATCTGATAGCTTTTCCTGTCGCCGAATTCAGGTGCGGACTCGGCGGCATCTCTGAACGGTGAATAATATGCAGACGCAAACTTTGCACTGTAAGAAAGTATAGGAGTATCTGCAAAGCCGTTTTCATCAAGAGCATTTCTGATTGCAGACACTCTGCCGTCCATCATATCTGACGGAGCAATAATGTCCGCACCTGCCTTTGCAAGGCTTACCGCCATTCTTGAAAGCAGCGGCAGGGTTTCGTCATTCAATATTTTATGACCGCATACTACACCGCAATGTCCGTGACTTGTATATTCGCAAAGACACACATCGGCAATTATAAGCATTGACGGATATTTAACTTTTATATATCGGATAGCCTGTTGGGTAATTCCGTTTTCGTCATAAGCGCCGCTTGCAAGCTCGTCCTTGTGTTTCGGAATACCGAAAATTAATATTCCCGCAATCGAACTCTCGCTTATTTCCGCTAAAATTTCATCTAATCTGTCAAGTGAATACTGATAAACATTTGGCATAGATTCCACGGGCTTTTTTATATTTTCGCCCTCGGCAACAAAAATCGGGTAAATAAGGTCTTTCTTATCTACTCTTGTTTCACGCACAAGACTGCGTATACTTTCATTTGATCTCAGTCGTCTGAATCTTCTCATTAAAAATCACTCTCTTTTTTAACATCTGAAATAATTGTATTGATAATTCCGACCACATCTTTTGTTTTTGCAATTTTGTAATCGGCTATATTGTACTTATGCAAAGCCTTTGCGGTTATCTCGCCAATACAAACAATTTTTGTGTTTTCGCTAACAGCATATCCGCTTTCAAAAAAAGCGTTTACGCCCGAAGAACTTGCAAAGGTTATGTAATCGGAGGTAATAATTCCGCCCTCCGACTTACTTTCCGACTGAATGTCATAGGTCTTTACATCGTCATAAATTATATTATTGCGACTTAAAATTTCAGTAAGTTCTTTTGAGCCGTTTTCCGCACGCAAAATCAACACACGCTCATCTTTGTTTACCGTATCTGCCAAAAGATTTCCCAAATCCGCAGAAGTATAAACCTTTGGAATAATATCGGCAAAAATGCCGTATTTTTCAAGAATACCCGCTGTTCCGCTGCCGATAACGGCAAATTTTACATTACACAGTTTGCGAACATCGACCTTTAACTCTCTCAATTTTTTAATAAAAATTTCAGCGCCGTTCATACTTGTAAGCACTATGTAATTATAATTATTAACATTTGAAAGCGCTTTGTCAAGCTGCTCGTTTTGTCGGTATTCCTTTACACTAAGATAATCAATACGGTTGATTCTCGCACCGAGCGACATAAGTTCTCTGCCAAGTTTCGCAGACAATTTATGCGTACCTGTAACCGCAACGGTTTTATTTTTGAGCGGCTTTTCTATTGTAGCGGAAAAATCAAACCCCACTGCTTCTCCCACTACGATTATTGCAGGCGGTTCAACTTTGCTTTGCTCTGCAAGACTGCAAATATTTTTTAAAGTACCTCTTACCGTACTTTCCTTTGCATATGCACCGTTTGACACAATTGCGGCAGGCGTATTTTCGCTTTTGCCGTTTTCTGTAAGACCTTTTACAATTTCGGGTAATTTTCTAAGTCCCATTAAAAATACAAGTGTACCGTCAAGTTTTGCGTATTCCCGTATATTTTTCGGTAAGGTATCCTGCGCCGTATGACCTGTGATTATGTGTACACTGCGGCTTAAATTTCTGTGAGTAACAGGAATACCCGCAATTTCGGGAACTGCTATTGCCGAGGAAATACCGGGGATAACTTCATAAGGAATATTGTGACTTTGAAGTGCCTGTACTTCCTCTCCTCCCCTGCCGAAAACAAACGGATCTCCGCCTTTTAGGCGCACAACAGTCTTGCCTTCATTTGCTTTTGCAATGAGAATTTCGTTTATATTCTCCTGCTTTTCACTATGCTTTCCTGCTCGTTTTCCGACACAAATTTTTTCTGCATTATCCGCATACTCAAGCAACAGCTTGTCGGTAAGGCTGTCATATACAACGACATCGCATTTTTTCAGACAATTCTGCCCACGCAGAGTTATTAAGTCATAATCGCCGCACCCTGCTCCCACAAGATAAACTTTTCCGTTGTTCACAACTTGCTCACCAACCTTTTTGCAAGATTAAACCTGTCTTTAATATCGGCACTGCCCGATATTGTTTTTTTACAATCTGTAGAAATTATAAGCTCTATTTTGCCGTTTGTTACCTTTGAAAAAGCGCCGACAGGCATACCGCAATCTGCGTTTAGCAACTTTGGAATCTGTCTTTCTGTTTCAAATTCAAGCATAGTTTCTGTATGACTTATTTCTTTTAACCTTTCTGAAATCGCACTGCCTGTTTTACTCTCCGCAACTACGATTGCCTGACAAGGCGCAGGGAGAAAATCAGAATATTCAAAAGGTGTTACATCGTATTTTTCACTGTTATAAAGCGACAATCTTTCAAGTCCTGCCGCCGCAAGAATAATTGCGTCATATTCTTTATTAATAAGTTTATTAATTCTTGTGTCAACATTTCCTCTTATATCTTTAATCTGTACAAGCGGATACTGTTTTTTTATAAAGCCACGGCGTCTAAGACTGCCTGTGCCGACAATAAATTTTTCTTCGTTTTTTATCGGCTCATTCTTTCTTGTAACAAGCACATCACGATAATTGCCACGATTTAAAGCAGAGGATATCTCAAGTCCGTCTGCAAGTTCAAGAGGCAGATCTTTTGCGCTGTGCACTGCCATATCTGCCGCTCCGCTTAATAAAGCATTCTCAAGTTCAGAGATAAAAACTCCCTTTCCGCCTATCATTGCAAGCGGTTTATCAAGAATTTTATCTCCTTTTGTTGAAATGCAAACTATTTCTGTATCTATATCGTCAAATCTCTTTTTCAAAGCATTTGCAAACATCTCTGTCTGTGCAAGGGCAAGTTTGCTTTTTCTTGTACCTATTCTTACTTTCATATCAGCTGTTTTCCTTTATAATTTTATTAACAACATCGGTATCAATACTTTCTCCGCAAAGGCACATACCCATAAGTGCCGAAAAAACTTTCTTTCTTAACTCTTCGTCCGCCGTGTTTTCCTTTATGTATTCTCTGTACTGCCACAATGTTTCTGCGGTATCGGAATTTGTATTTTCAAGCATATTTAAAAACTGCTCTTTTAAATACTTTGCATATATCGGACTTTTGCCCGAAGTGGTAATTCCTGCCGTAACCGAATTTTTTTGCACAATGGCAGGAAAAATAAATCCGCACTTTTCTTTATCGTCTACCGTATTTACAAGAATATTTTTTGCTCTGCACAAGTCAAAAATATGTGCGTTCACCTGCTCGTCATCGGTGGCACTGATAACGCAAAAGACATTTTCCAAATCGCCGTCTGCAAACTCACGATTGATTGTATTTACATTAAGCCTTAAAATCTCAGTGCTTATCTTTGGCGACACAACGGTTATGCTCGGCTTAAAGGGCAGCAGCTTTTCGATTTTGCGCAAAGCCACCGTACCGCCGCCGACCACGAGAATATTTTTATTTTCTATATCAATATAAAACGGAAAGTATGCCATTATAATTTTTCTCCACAACTTTTAAATGCGTCAAGTATTTTTATAAATTCCTCTGACGGCAAATCTGCCTTGAATTTATAGAGTATTTCTTCTAAAGAATTTTCGCTCAGCTTATTTTTTACGCTGTCCATATACGGCAAAAAATAATGAAATGCAATATCCTTTTTGAGAACATCGCACTCCTCGCTGATTATCTCCTTTGCGCTCTCCACGCTGTCGAGCTTTAGCCCGTTGTTTTCTTTTGCGAGCTTTTCAAAATAATCTATTCCGATTAGCTTTAGTCCGCCAATCTCAGTCACCGAGCTGTCAATGTCGGGTGGCACTGCAAGGTCTATAAAAAGCCTCGGCTTTTCGGTTTTAACACTCTGCTTTAAATCGTAATATGTAACCGTATAGTGCGGACTTGCGGTTGCGCTCACTACGCAGTCGGCATCATCAATATACTTGTACCTGTCGGCATAGTCGGCAACAGTAATGCTCGCCCTGCTCTGCACCGATTCGGCGCTGTGCTTTCGTGATGTTGCAATAATATTCACATTTTTGTGCGACAAAAGATTTTTTACAAGCGTTGTGCCTATCTTGCCCGTTGCGCCTATTACAAGAACATTCACCCTGTCTTTAAAATGCGCAATTTCATTTCCTGCAAGGGTTGCGGTTGACACCGAGGTTTTGGAAAGCGCCGTCTGAGTTTTTATCTTTTTGGCGCAGGCCATGGCGGACTGAAAAATCATATTTAACTCGTAACCCGTCATACCCAAATCCTTTGCCTTGGTGTATGCGAGTTTGATTTGCCCCAATATTTCGTCCTCACCTATTACCATAGATTCAATTCCGCTCACCACTCTGAAAAGGTGCATTACCGCTTTATCGGAATAAAACAAATACAAATGCTTTTTCAGCAAATCACACTCAATGCCCGAATAGCCTGAAAGCAGATTTTGCGCAATGCCCACACTCTCGGCACTTCCGCAAAAGTAAAGCTCCGTTCTGTTGCAGGTGCATAGTATAACGCACTCGCTCACAGCCTTGCTCCTGACAAGCTCGCCAAGAAATTCACTTTGTACGGAGTCTGAAAAGGCAAGTTTTTTTCTTATATTAACATCTGAATTTTTGTAATTAATGCTTATACAATACATCCTTATCCACCCAAATAATTCACATAATATCTTTAACCCACAAGCTATAATTCCATATTAAACCTACTGAATTAATATGTTTTATTATACTATTATCACTGTATAAAGTCAACAACTTTATACCCTGCAAAGTAATTTCTAAAGCAAGCACACCGATTGAAAATAATCGGTGTGCTTAGAATAAGTGTGTTTAAAATTAAATAATTACAGATTCCTCGGCAAGCGACTTGTTCTCAAGGATAAATACCTCGTCACCCTTAGTAACAAACAGTCTGTATAAGAATACATTTACCTTTTCGCCCACCTCAACGGCAGGCTCTTCAAGTCCTCTTATGCCTCTGATAATACCGCCGTCACATTTTACCGTAACCTCAATATTATTTCCTCTGAAAGCAGTGCTGAGTACCTCGCCCACCGATACAGAGGCTTTTTGTCTGAACGATTCGTTGAGCTTGGTAATTTTAATAAACTCAGGGCGCACAATAGATTTTTCAGCACCCTCAACCTCGTCAAAGGTTTTAAATTTGGTGTAATCGTCAAGTACGGTAGTCTGTCCGAAAAACGATGCCGAAAACGCCGTCTGCGGCTTTTGGTAAATCTCAATCGGAGTGCCTATCTGCTCAATTCTGCCCTTGTTTGTAATGATAATTTTGTCGGCAACCTCAATAGCCTCGTCCTGGTCGTGAGTTACAAATATACTTGTAACGCCGAGCTTTTCAATCATCTCTTTGAGCCAAGACCTTAGCTCCTGCCTTACCTTTGCGTCAATGGCGGCAAACGGCTCATCAAGGAGCAAAAGTGTAGGATTAGGCGCAAGCGCTCTTGCAAAAGCCACTCTCTGCTTCTGACCGCCCGAAAGCTGGCTCGGGTAGCGCTTTTCAAGTCCCTTTAAGCCGATAAGCTCTACAAGCTCGTTTACTCTCTCTTTAATATATTTTTTATCTTTTTTCTGAATTTTAAGACCGAAAGCAATGTTGTCGAAAACTGTCATATATCTGAACAGCGCATAGTTTTGAAATACAAATCCTATGCCTCTTTTGCTTGCGGGAATATCGTTGACTACCTTGCCGTCAATAATAATTTCACCGCTGTCGGGAGTTTCAAGACCTGCTATCATTCTGAGAATTGTGGTTTTGCCACTGCCCAACGGGCCTAAAAGACCGATGAGCTTACCCTGTTCAATTGAGAAATTCACATTATCAGATGCCTTGTAATTGCTAAAGGTCTTGTTAATATTTTTTAATTCCACATACATTAAGATTCCTTCTTTCCTTTGTACTCAATTACACTTCTGATAATCAGAATAATAACCGCCATTATTACAAGAATTGCCGACACCGCAAAGGCAGGTACGGTTTTAAACTCGTTAAACAAAATTTCAATATGTAGCGGCAGGGTGTTCGTCTTTCCACGCAAATGTCCCGAAAGTACCGATACTGCACCAAACTCGCCCATTGCTCTTGCGGCGCACAAAACTATGCCGTATAAAAATGCCCACTTAATATGCGGAAAGGTAACCTTTCTGAAAATGGTAAGTCCCTTTGCTCCCATAAGTGCTGCCGCCTCTTCCTCATCTGTTCCCTCAGACTCAAGTACAGGAATAAGCTCTCTTGAAATGAACGGGAATGTAACAAATATGGTGGCAAGTATAACACCGGGGACGGCAAAAATCACCTTAATGTCAAGCTCCTGCAACAGAGGATACAAAATGCTCTGTCTGCCAAAGGTAAGTACAAATATTAAACCTGCAATAACAGGAGATACGGTAACAGGCAGGTCAATAAGTGCGGTGAGAACTTTTTTGCCCTTAAAGCGGAACTTTGTTACAGACCAAGCCGCAAAAAGTCCGAATACAGTGTTGAAAACAACCGCACACGCAGTTGCCTCAAGTGTAAGCAAAACAGCCTTTAAGGTATATTCATCGCTTACAGACTCCCAAAAGGTTTGCAGACCGCTTTTGAGTGCCTCTGTAAGAACGGTAATAAGAGGAAGTACAAGCATAATAAACAGAAACAATACGCTTATGCCTATAAGTATCCACTTTACGGCTTTTGAGCCTTTGGTTTCTTCGTGCATATTACTTTCCTCCCTTTAATATCTTTGTGTTTCTTGACTGAATGAGATTAACTATAAACAAAATCAAGAAAGATGCGGCAAGCATTACAAGTGCAATAGCCGTTGCGCTTTTATAGTCAAATTCCTGTAACTTAGACATAATTATAAGCGGTGTAATTTCGGTTTCAAAAGGCTTGTTGCCTGCAATGAAAATTACCGAGCCGTACTCGCCGAGGCACCTGCCAAAGGCAAGTCCAAAGCCTGTAAGCACAGAAGGCAGTATTTCCGGAAAAATGATTTTCCAAAAGATTTTTATTCTGCTTGCGCCCATTACTCCTGCCGCCTCTTCATAAACAGGGTCGAGCTTTTCAAGAACAGGCTGAACCGCTCTTACAACAAAAGGAATACCTATGAACACAAGTGCAAAGGTAATGCCTATTCTTGTGTAGGCAATGCTTATGCCGAATTTTGCAAAAAAGCTGCCTATAAAGCCTGTATCAGCCGTAAGCGAAGTAAGCGCAATACCTGCAACCGCTGTCGGCAGTGCAAAAGGCAGCTCAATCATACCGTCAATTATTCTTTTGCCGGGGAACTTATAACGCACAAGCACCCACGCAAGCACAACACCCATAACCGCATTGATTGCCGACGCAATAAACGCCGTAATCAAACTGACCTGATAGCTTGCCATTACTCGTTCGCTTGTAACTGTATCTATAAAATCAGACCAGCTCATCTGCGCCGTATAAATCACAAGAGAAGCGAGCGGAATCAACACTATAATGCTGAGTATTGATATAGTAACTCCCATAGATAAGCCAAAGCCGGGAATAACTCGTTTCGCCTTTTTAGTTTTGTTCATCCTTACACCCACTTTTCTTGTATATGCAAGCATTGTGTTCAGCCGATACCAACTGAACACAATTACCTGAAAAATTATGTTTCAAATTATTTTTCGTAAATCTTATCAAACACTCCGCCGTCTGCAAAATGAGTTTTCTGAGCCTTGTCCCAACCGCCAAAGTCATTTATTGTAACAAGGTTAATGTTAAGGTCAAACACATCTGAGTATTCTTTCAAAATTTCCTGATTATAAGGACGATAGTAGTTATCTCCTGCAATTCTCTGCGCCTCATCGCTGTATAAGTAGCTGAGATACTCGGTTGCTACCTCTCTTGTGCCTCTGCTGTCTGCCACTTCGTCAACAACCGCAACTGACGGCTGAGCAAGAATACTTACACTCGGTGTAACAATTTCGTATTCATCGGGGTGGTCTTTAATTGAAAGATAAGCCTCGTTTTCCCAAGCCAAAAGCACATCGCCCTGTCCGTTTTCTACAAAAGTAGTTGTAGCTCCTCTTGCGCCCGAATCAAGAACGAGTACATTCTGATAAAGTTTCTTTACAAAGTCCTCAATTTTGCTTTCGTCACCGTTATAAAGCTTGTCGGCATATGCCCAGGCGGCAAGGTAGTTCCATCTTGCGCCGCCCGAAGTTTTTGGGTTTGGTGTAATAACTCCAACGCCGTCCTTTACAATATCGTTCCAATCCTTAATATTCTTTGGATTGCCTTTTCTTACAAGGAATACAATGGTTGAGGTGTAAGGTGAAGAGTCGTTTTCAAAGTTATTTACCCAGCCGTCATTAATAAGACCTGCATCTCTGACGGCATTAACATCATATTCAAGGGCGAGTGTTACCACATCTGCCTCAAGTCCGTTTGCAACCTCAAGAGCCTGCTTGCCAGAACCGCCGTGCGATTGAGTAACCTCTACCTCCTGACCTGTTTTTTCTTTCCAATGCTCGACAAAAATTTTGTTGTAGCTTTCATAAAGCTCTCTTGTAGGGTCATAAGAAACATTGGTTATATGTACCTTTGCGTCCTGAGAAGTATCCTTATTTGCTTTTCCGCATCCGAAAAGGGCAAAAGCGGAGGTTCCTATAAGTGCTGTTGTAAGGAGGGCGGATACGAGTTTTTTAGTAAAAATCTTTTTCATTTTAATCAAACCTTTCTTTTAGCTGTAATAATTAACAATCAATTAAATAGTAAACCGCAATGCTTTAACACATCGGCTTACCGCCAAAAGAACTGCACATTCGTTTGCTTATTCGGTTAAAATGATTTTTCATACAAACCACCCTTGCCTTTCATAATGCATAACACACTCCGTATTACCTATAATACCTATCATATTAGTATGTTTGCTCGATACAAGTATTTTATATCCTTATCACCTAAAAGTCAAGTGTTTTTTATGATTTGAATATTCTTTGTCGGATAACTACAATTAAATTCCAAATTACAACCCAAAAATGGTAATATAATCGTTAATTTTACTAAAAGTCTTAAAAAATAACAGCCTTTTTAATATGATCGGAGATGTATATATGAAAGCATTGTTGATAAACGGCAGTCCAAGGACAAACGGCTGTACTTTCACTGTCCTTACCGAATTAAAGAACACACTCGAAAAAGAAGGCATTGATGCGGAAATTATCCATGTGGGACAAAAAGACATACATGGCTGTATAGCTTACAGAAAATGTGCGCAAACAAGTAAATGTGTATTTGACGATATTGTAAACGAGGTTGCGCCAAAGTTTGCCGAGGCAGACGCATTTGTAATCGGCACACCTGTTTATTACGCTTCCCCGGCGGGCGGCGCAATTTGCCGTTAATGTATGGGGAATTTCAAGCGAGGGCAAAACCGATGAAGAGCTTGCAAAAGCAGGCGTTGAGGCTCTCGCCGACTTTATTAAAAAAATCGGAATGCCAACAACCTTGAGAGAACTTGGCATTGACGAAAATATTAATCTTAAAGAAATTGCCGACTCCTGCGGCATTGTAGGCGGCAGTTACAAAAAGATGACGCACGAGGAAATATTTGAAATTTTTAAAGAAGTAATGTGAAAACATTATTTCTTTAAATTTTTTTCATAAAAGTATTGACTTAAAGTGAGCTTTAAGTATTACAATTAAGAAATACTCTTTCTCCTCTTGTTTCGTGCATAAAGCTGACCGCCGAGATACTCATATGTGTATTCAACTCCGTTTACGGTTTTGCTTGTTCTTACGCCGTTGCTGTCATACTTATAGCTGATACTGTCATTGCCGCTTTGTAGGGTTGTAAGGTTTCTGCCGTTGAGCTAGGTCATTTCCATACCGTCACGATATGAAAGCGGATTGCCTATTTCGTAATAGGTATAGTTAATCTGTGCACCTGCGTTGTCATCTGTTACGCTGTCAAGATAGCCTGTGGTTGAATTGTAATTATATGTATCACTGTTGCCGTCCTGATCATACAGCTTGAACAAAAATCTACCATTTTCAGTATAGTCCAGATTTGATTTTGGTGCAAGTGTTTTTTCGGAATTATTTGCTTCAAGTGCTGTTGGCTGTCCTTTTTGTTTTCATACTATAGCAAAACAGTCAGTCAAAGCAAAAAATTTAACTGACTGTTAGTGTTAAATCCGCTTAAAAAAGATAAAATACAAAATATGATAAAATAAATACCGCTAATGCAATATTTTCATAACAATTTAATTGTAAAGTAATTAAGCAAAATTATTGAATTGATAATTTTATAATTCAACTTATAAAAATCATATTATTAATATAAGAGTTCAAAACAAAAACTGCAACCAGAATTTCTCCCCGCCCCCAATTATACCAATAATACTGTATTTTTTATGCAAATATTTTTATGAAATTATAATAACACCCGAATTATTAATATAATAACCGAATATTAATAAACATGAAATTATAAAATTCACGATTAAATTAATCAGCAATATTATTTTTACAAAAGCCGCCGTATTATTTACATTGTTTTTACTTATACTAAGCACTGCAAAAGCTAATATCATAGAAATAATAAAATGCAACAATGACATAGAAACGCAATAATTATATTTTACCGTATTTTTTAAATATATTAGTATTTGAAAAACAACGCTGCTAAAAGCAAAAACAGTTACACACAAAACAGCAGGTATATATCTTTTTTTATCTGTTGTTTTGTATTTTGATTTCCTGTCACGCTTTAATGCAATAATAAAAAAATACGCTATTATTAAAAATAAAAGGCTTACAATAATTTGGTTTAACACATTTTTTGATAAAGTAATAATTATAAAACATAATGATATTAATAATGACAGTAACAATACACAATTAAAATTTTTCATATCACAAATTTACCCTTAATCTGAATTAATAATATTTTTAATGATACATAAGGTTATCTAAAAAAGATTTAATATTTGAAGGTTTAATTGAAGATTCAATTATAAAAGATATATTCTCTTTTACAAAAATTTCATTTGCAATTTTTATTAAATCATTAATTAAAATCTTTTTATACTTCTTTGCTTTTTCAATTGGATCAGATGGTAAAATATCAAGAATAAAATCACTTAGTACATAATCTTCATTCAATTTTTGACAATTGTCTAAATCTATCATTTGATTATCCGTAAAAAACGGTATTGTTGATGCATACTCATTTAATGTTATATCGGTTTTAATTTCATTGATAATTTTGAAAAGAATATATATACTGTTAAAGATATTTTTATTTTTCACAGTATAAGATATACTATATCTATGAAATCCGCAATAACTTGTAAGTTGTGTAAAAATATCATCTGTTAATTGATATTTTTCTCTCATAATCATTGACAGTTTACTTCCACATCCGTCACTCAAAATGCTTGTAATAAGTTTTACGCTTTCGTAATCAAAAGAGTTTTTTATATCAAATAATACGACTACTTCACTTAACTTACTGTCTGCATTTATTACAGTTAAATAATTGTCGCTATTTCTTTTTGTGAAATTTGGAGCAATTTCAATTATCGGATCTTGCTTTTTGCCAAAGTTATTAATGATACTAAGTTTTTGCTTTAAAAAATCGTAAAATTCATTGCTAAAGTTACCGGTTATGGTTACACAAGAATTAGTCGGAGAAAAATACTCTTTTTTCCAACTGTTTATCTCAAAAGCAGTCAAAGATTTTACAGTTTTTTTGGTTCCCATAATCGGAAGAGTATATTTTGTGTTATCAAAATATATTGAATCAATCCATTGATTATAAGAATATGCTTTATTTTCTATTTGACGCAAAACAACTTCTTTTTCTTTTAATATAATTGAATTTGACCATTCAAAATCATCAAAAAATTTTAGCATAATATCTAATGCATCATATAAATATTGTGGTATAACATTGATACTAAAAGTAACATAATCACAGTAAGTTTTGCCTGTAATTTCACCACCGATTTTTTGCATATTAAAATAAAGAGATTCTTGATATAAATCTGACAGTTGTCTAAAAAAGAGATGCTCCACCAGATGAGAAATACCGTTATTATATTTACTTTCATACAAGGAGCCTGCTTTAAATGAAATGCTAACACTAACATTATGAAGATGTTCTAATTGATGTGTGATAAAACAAATATTATTTGGCAATATTTCTGATTTTTTATTCATAATTAACCTCTCATTAAGCAAAAGCCTGAGCTGCCTCCCAAATTGTTATCGCAACCGGAATGATTGCCGCATCATCAATCACTCCAACACCGGTAACATCATTGGCTACTAAATAAACAATAAAAACTGCTGAAATTATAATAACTTCTGTTGCTAATATCTTTTCCAAAGTAATTGGATCATAGCGTTTAAGTCCATTGCCTTTTGGAACTCAACTATGTTCTTCACCATTAGGATGAGCTTTATTACGTTCTCTAGCCCCTGTAGGTTGTCGATTTTCGGAACCTTTTCTAGAATCTTTTCTCGGTTTCCAATCACCACCTTTTTTTGAACCCGCCGAATAAGCCTTTACAACAAATCCCGGTCTGCTTCTTCTCAATCTATACAAATCAGGATTACATGCTTCACAGCTACCTACATAATAACATGCGTGTTTTCTGCATGATTCGCCTGTCTGGTCAGAATTCATAACAGGGTTATTATTGCAATACGCATTCATATTAGTATCGAGAATACCATTGCCCGACTGGAAATATCCGTCTGCATTCAAAAATCTGTGAACAACCGGGTCGTAGTAACGGCTCATAAGGTAGTATAAGCCTGATTCAGAATCGTAGTAATAACTGCGATAGCGGAATAGATTATATAGTATAGAGGTTATTTATTTCTCCAATCGTATGTCTCGTTTTTAGATAAGTCAATGGTTACATCATTGATAGAAACAGTGTAGTTGCTTATCCATTTTATTTCAGCATTATAATCGTGATATTTATTATAGATTAAAGATTTGGAGCTATCATTATCTATTCTATACACCTTAATTGAATAATCTGTTGTAGCACCTCCATTAACCCTGTATGCCTCTAGAGTGTATGTATTGTCCGGCGATGTAGATGTCAGAATTTTTTCTTCTGAGGTGAATGCACTGCAAGCTGAAAGCTGAAAAGCAAAACCTATGAGTATGAATACAGATAAAAGAATAAATATAGATTTTTTGTATTTTTTTAGTTCTAACATCTTATTCCTCCTATTCTATTACTAGTACTTTTTGGGGGATTATTTTTATTCCATAAACTACTGCCTATACTTATCATTTTTTGATCCCTTGGGTCATCAAAATTTGAATTCCAGTAAGATATAGTTTAAGTTTGCTATATGGTTTTTATCGGTAATAGATTTATTATTGGCATCTGTTACTGTGAGCACATTGCCCCAATCATCATATTCGTACTTAGCTACAACATTACCGTCGCCGTCATAGATTGAAGTAATATCACCTCTCCAATTATGCGCATAGTAATATGTTACTGCGTCGGTTGAAGAATTTGCCTTGTAGCTTACTGCATACAGCTGACCGTTTGCGTCGTAACAATAGTCAAATACTTTTTCTCCCCTTGTTCGTGCATAAGGTGACCGTTGAGGTATTCATATGTGTATTCAACTCCATTTACGGTTTTACTTGTTATTACGCCGTTGCTGTCATACTTATAGCTGATACTGTCATTGCCGCTTTGTAGGGTTGTAAGCTTTCTGCCGTTGAGCCAAGTCATTTCCATACCGTCACGATATGAAAGCGGATTGCCTATTTCATCATAGGTTATTGTTTCTCCGTTGTAGCGTGTAAGCTTGTCGCCCCAGTTAAAAATATTATGTATCCTTTCAAAAAACACTTCACATTAATTTAAAGGAAATATTCTTAAATCTTTAAGACAATTTTTTGTTTTAGCGAAAACAATTAATTTTTCTATGCTCTAATTTCACATTTATTGCAATAAGCTTTTTGTAATATATTTTCTGTTGTATTAAAATTAGATCTAATAAAAATTAACATCACCAAATTACCAAAACAAAACATTAATATAGGAAGTAATATGGTTGAAGGATTATACAATAAAAAAATAATAAAAAACAATATACACAAGCAACTATATATTATCTGAAAAAACAATGTTACTGGTGATGGTTTTAGTTTTGCATAAACGATAGTTCCTTCATTATTACTTTTAAAACAGCCCACAACTTTTGTTCTTATCGGTTCTCTTGGACCAGATAGATTAAGTGTAATATCAAAACTATCATCTGATATTCTGCCAATAAAGTCGCATTTGTACTTACTTGCTTTGCTATAAGGAAAAGTCAGTTGTTTCAATTTTTCTTTGGAATTATCTAAAGAAAGATTTGTATTAATTGTTATACTCTTATCATAAATCATAGCATTATACTCCTTAATAATATGAAATTCTTTACTTAGAAAATCATCTTTTAAAAAATTAATTATTAAATACATATATGTTAAAAGTAATGCAATCGGGTAATAAGCATTGATTTTTTCGTTAGAAAAAATTACTAAACACAGATTAGAAAAAAATGAAATAATAAAACTAATAATCAAACCAATATGTATTTTCCATAATTTTCGCATTTTTACTCTCCACCTTTATTATATGATTAATAGTAAATAGGACTAGGACATATATAATCCGGTCGACCACATAATAGCATATTAATTCAGTGATATACTAAAGATACCTATTTTGATAAAACAAAAACTAAAAATATAAAAGTAACTCCAAAAAGCAATACTACAAAAGTAATATGTTGCCTATTTATCTTTTTACAAATTATTTAAACATTATAAATCACCAGTATCCACATAATGGGAGCTAATATTATACATACAGCTTGAATAAAGTATATTATTTTTCTATAAATATTAACTCTTCTGAAATTATACTCACTTAAATCCTTTATAGTCTTGCTTTTGAAATCATCGGTCAAAAAATTATCCTTTAAAAAATTTATTATCAAATATTCATATGTCAAAAACAAAGCAAACGGAACAAATATATTTACTTTTATATTAAAATTGATTATTAATATAAGCAAAGAAACAAATGTCATTACTATACCTATAATCAAGCCTATATGTATTTTCATTAATTTATTCATATTAACCTCCTCCTAAGCAAAAAATAAATTCAATATTACTATTACATATTCTTTATAAAACTAATATTAAAAAGTATTAATAAAACTATATTATTCTTTTGAATTTTCCTTTAAAATCTTTATTTAAAATTTTTTCAATCTCAAATTTCATATCAGAATATTTCATATTTACAATAATACAAATAAAAGCTAAAAAAACAATGCAAATAATTAATGGATATATTATTGATATATAATTTAGATTTTTTAGAAAAGCATTGATAATATTAAATATTATAACGCCAAAAAGAATAAAAGCTATTATAAAGATAAAAAGCCAACATTCTAAATTCAATTTTAATTTTATATTCAAGGTTACGCTATCTCCATTTTTATTTACATTACCGCAAAATATCGGATTAATGCCGTTTTGTATGAAAATACTATTTTGAGATAATAACTGCATTTTAAACGAATTATTTAAAAACTCACCATAAAAGCAGGAGCTTTCCATAATGCTGTTAATTATATCGTTATCTGAGCAATGTATCTCATAGCAAATAGGTTTAAAACACTTTAACATAAAAGCACCTCTACTATTTTTTTATATGCAGTAATTTTAATACTACAAGTGAAAGAATTTTTTTGCCAAATATTTTTTGTTCATCGGTAAGAGAAATCGCCTTTAGCTTTTCACAAAATTCTGCCATAGCCTTATCAACATTATCATTTGTCGCAATTACTATCTGCATATTATTTGGTAAATAATTGTTAGTATCGGGAAATAATTTAACATCATAATCTTTGGCAATATCTTTAATTATTGTATCCCATTTTTCGGCAATTCCCATTTGCATAGCAATCCCGTTACCAACAAACAAGACACGATTATTCTCTTTCATACATTTGCTCCGATGTTTAATATATCTTTATAATATTTTAACATAGTCAACACCATATTTCAATATAATTCTTAGCTTCAGCGTAATATTATTATGAAATTTTACGAATGTGATAAGCTTTTATACATAAATTATAAAGCAACTGAAAAATGTTTTATCAAAGAGCTTATAATATAAAAAACCCTCAAAGCAATTTCTGCCTTGAGGGTTTGTGATGATAGTTGTTATACAGACGGTTTTTCAAACACTGAAATGATGAGTTTGACACCGTAAACTGCAAGAAGTACACCAATCATAAAACCGATTGTCTGAGCGGCAAATACAAAGTGGAACAACCCATAGATACCGCCTATTATTACAAGAATACCGCAAATCAATGATATAATCCACGCACTCGAGCCTGAATTTTTAACCTTGAACGACATTGCAACGGATGAGATTCCGTCAATAATAAGCCAGCCGGAGAAAATACAGAGAATGGTTATATCAAATACAAGCCTGATTGACGGTATAAACATTGCAAGTACAGAAACTACTGCCGCTGCAATTCCGACAATAAGACCGAGCGTACCCATAACAGCTTCACTCTGCTCGCTTTTTGAATTTTTGCGTTTTAAGAAGTAATCAATAACAGAACATATACCCCACATTCCGAGTAAAATTGTAACTATCCAACCACTGTTGAGAAAAGTAAGTCCCGGATAAAAAATACAGTAAAATGCTCCGATTACAGACAACAAACCAAAAATAAAATTTAATACTTTCATAATCAACCCTCAGATTCAGCTAATTAAGGTTCAATAATATTGAAATAAGTTGGGAACTTTGCAACGCTGTCAGTAAGAGTTTTTATTACATCACTATTGCCCTCAACCTTTTCAATACAAGCGTCCATAAGCTGCTGATTATTCTGCGCAATACCAAGGATTCCTGCACTCTTAGTTCTGATTGTTGCGTCGGCATTATCAACCCAATTTTCCTGAGAATAGATAAGCACACCATGGTTAATGCGGAGAAGATACTTTGCATTTTTGTCGGTTACTTCAAGATTAATTACAAGATTCTGATCTTCGAGTTTCTTTTCGTCAAGACAAATTCCAAGGTAATCAATCATTGTTTCGGTACTCATACCGAGAGCAGTTGCACCTGTTCCGCCTGCTGTCGTATCCGGATAATTCTTTGTTCCGTTACGCAGCTCGTAAGCACCTGTAAGATAAGCGTTTCTCCATGCTCCGCTTTCTGCCTGATAGCCAAGCTGTTCAAGTGCGTCTGCACACAGATAACGAGCGTCTTGGTTTTCAGGGTCTGCATATACAAGTGTGTTTGTAATCTGTGCAACCCACTGATATTCACCCTTGTCAAAATCCTTTTTTGCCATTTCAAGCACCTTGTCGGTATCGCCGAGATACTCAACAAGTTTCTTTGAATACTCTGTCGGCTCAAGTTCATCGAGATGTATCGGATTTTCGTCATACCAGCCCATATACTTCTGATAAACAGCCTTTACATTATGCTTAAGAGTTCCGTAATACTGACGAGTATACCAAACCTTGTTAAGCTCATCCGGCAGCTCAATCATATTGGCTATTTCAGTTGAGGTGTATCCCTGATTGATATACATAAGTGTCTGTGAGAAAATGTACTTGTATACAGACGCTGTATTTGCCATATATTCATTGATTACTTCATTACCCCAATGCGGCCAGTTGTGAGCCTGAAATACCACCTCGGTTTTGTCGCCGAAAAGTTCCTTTGCCTCCATAATATACTGTGCCCACGCATTGCCGTCACGAACCTCCGCACCTCTGAGTGTGTAGAGATTGTGCATTGTTCCGGTACAGTTTTCTGCCATCCACAAAGCCTTGTATTTTGGAAGATATGTGTTCATCTCGGCAGGTGACTCTGTGTCGGGAGTGAGCTGGAATACCATTTCCACGCCGTCAACCGTAATGTTTTCAGTAGCCTCCTTAACCTCGTATGACGGTGATATGTAGGTAGTTGTACCATTTGAAGGAGTAAGACCGATACCGACCGATAAGCTGCCTTTCTCGCCTTTTTCAAGCAACGAGCCATACTGGAAGTTAGTCCTGCGTTTCATAGCATTTCCTGCAAAAACATTTTCTTCCATAACAGCCTTTTCATATCCTTCGGGAACGATAATAAGAGTTTTACCCGATTTAATCTGTTCGTCAAGCGGAAGCGATGGGTCGGCAACATCTTTTTCGTCAATAAGTCCTCCGATACCACCGTAATGGTCAATATGTGCATGGCTTACAACAACAGCTGCAATATGAGCCTTTCCAAACTTTGATTCAAGAAGCTCAAGTGCTGCCTTTGCTGTTTCAGAACTTGTGGTACAGTCAAAAACAATCCATCCGTTATCACTTTTTACAAAGGTAACATTGGCAACATCATATCCTCTAACCTGATATACGCCGTCTACTACCTCAAACAGTCCGTAAAGTGAATTAAGCTCGGTGTTTCTCCAAAGACTTGGGTTTGCACTGTCAGGAGTTGACGAGTTTCTGATAAAATCATATGCCGACTGACTCCAGGCAACAGTTCCGTTTTCCGTTTTTATTTCAAGAGTTTCCGGCGCTGTTATAAAACCTTTCTGTGCAAATTCCTTTTCCCGTTCATCTGAAAAGTCCAGCACTTTGTACACCGACGCATTTTGTTCGGCTGTATAGCTTGATGCGTCTTTCACATCACTGTTAAATTTTGCCGCAGTGTCTTCGTTGCTCTGCTGACATCCGCAAAGTACGGATGTTGCCGCCAGCATTGCCGCCAACGCAATGCAGACGCCTGTTTTCTTTTTATTAGGCATAATTTTCCTCCTTAATACTTAGATATTGTTTTATCCTACACACTTTGTTAGATAACATCAAGATAATTATAATAAAAAATTGTTTTTAGTCTATACATTTGTCACAAAATGCAAAAAAGAGGCACAAACAGTAAATTTATCTCAACATTTATACAATTTTGTGTTACAATAGAAACAGTAAACATACAGGAGGAGCAGTATGAGAATTGCAATAGTAGATGACTGCGAAAGCGAGCGGAACGAACTTTATGAAAGACTTTTAAAAAACAAATTCTTAATTTCTTACGATGTTGAAATACACCTCTACAATAGTGGCAGTGACTTTTTAAATGAGGCATTGCAAAACAGATTTGACCTTGTCTTTTTAGATATATATATGAATGACGAAAACGGAATAGAAACAGCACAAAAGCTGAGGGCATTTGACCGTAAATGTCTTTTGGTTTTCACCACAACATCAACAGACCATGCACTTGACGGTTTCAGCGTTCGTGCATTGCACTATCTTGTAAAGCCGTACAGTAACGAGGAGCTTGAAATGCTGCTTGATGAAATATCGCAAAAAATTCCTCAAAGAGAAAAATATATTCAACTTTCATCTCACGGCGACAATTTGCGTATAAGGCTGTGCGACATTTTATATGCAGAACACTTTAAGCACTGCATACATATTTTTTGTACAGATAATTCAGAAAAAATCGTACGAAGTACATTTTCAGACTTCACAAAGCTGTTTGAAAACAATGAAAATTTCTTTGTGTGCAGCCGAGGCATTTTAGTAAATCTGGAGCATATCAAAGATATAAACGGAAACGAGTTTATTCTTGACAACAATACGAGAATTACTATCAGCCGCAGTCTTATAAAATCTGCTAAAAATGTATTCGGTGAATATCTTTTTAACAGGAGGGACTCACTTTGAATGATATTTTGCGACCCATAATTGTACTTTCAGCAATTATTCCAGCCACAATTCTTGCGTATCTTCCAATAAAAAATCATCTTAAAACCTCAAAATTAAAATTGTTTGGTATACTGATTCCATCACTTGTAGGCTTATGTATATTGTGCGGATTAATTTGCTGTTATTTCAAACTTAATTTAATTTTCCCTGTAATACCGATTACAATTATACTTACTGCAATATACTGCTGTACTGCAAATATATCGGTATGGAAATCTGCAAGCATTTCGCTTGCGGTATTCGGAGTTTTTTGCAGTCTTGCCTGCATAACAAGAATTATAGACCTAACGACATACCCACAAAATACTTCGCCTTGGTTTGAAATGAATACGGCAATTCTGTATATTATATTATCCTGGCTTTTTGTTTTGATTGTATGGTATCCTGCTACGCATGGCGTAAGCCGACTGCTTGATGATGAAAACCTTGCTCAGACCTGGTATGTGTTCTGGATTTTGCCGATAACATTTACTCTGATTAACCTGTTTATAGTACCTTGGAATACAGCCAATACGCTTGAAGATAAAAGCATACAGATTTATATTGTTGTAAGCACCGCACTTTTCATTCTTCTCCTGATATTTTATGCACTGCTGTATTTTATAGCAAAAAGTCTTAACCACAACAACAGGCTTATACAGGAAAATCAATTTTTAAATATGCAGCAGGCTCAGTATGACACAATAAAAGTAGCTATTGAAGAAACAAGACAAGCTCGGCATGATATGCGACATCATTTTGCCGTTCTTAATGCTCTTGCAGAGCAAAAGGACTGGAAAAAACTTGAAGATTATCTTTCTTCGGCATCACAAAGTATTCCGGACACTGAACTGCAGCTATGTAAAAACGGTGCGGTCAATGGAATTGTAGGTCACTACTACGCAAGATGCAAAAATAATGATATTACTCTAAATCATAGGTTAGATCTTCCCGAAAATCTTCCTGTTATTGAAACAGACATATGCCTCGTAATCGCCAATCTTCTTGAAAATGCACTTGAGGCAAGCCTGAAATCGAGTAAAACAAAAAAGCAGATAAGCATAACAGCTTACCTGCACTCTGACAACATAATAATTCTGTCGGTCGAAAACGATTATAACGGCGAAATCAACGAAAAAGGCGGTATTTTCAGTTCGTCAAAAAGAAACGGCTATGGAATAGGTACGCAATCTGTTCGACGCATTGCCGAAAAAAACGGAGGTTATTGCAAATTCACTTATAATAGCGAAACATTCAGAGCAGATGTTATGCTGCGGGGATAACGCATACACTGCTCCTTAGTTAAAAATCTATTCTCGCCATATGCGTTTTTGCAAGTAAAGCCGATACAACCTAAAATATTAATAAGTAATATTTTGAGCAATATCCTTTACTCTTGCATAAACGATAGAAATTTTTGAATCCGGTAATTTGAAATTGTCTTCGTACTTTTTCCAACCGGTTGCATTTTTCAGTTCTTCCATTGTCATAGGCTTTTCTGAGATAAGATATTCAAGTGATGATTCCATAATTCCTGAGGTTGGCTCATCATTTATCGACACATCTTTTGCAGAAAGGCTAACTGTTGCAGCTGTGTTGAGGTTTTTACATTTACTTAAATCATCATTGCCGCTTTGGGTGCTGTCATACGAATCGTTGTTGACTTTATATTGCGATAACTCCAAAATTTCTGCTTCAGTGGATAGGATATTTTTATTGTTTCAACTTGCTATTGCAATTTGCGATTTTATTTATTATAAAAATAATTTCAAAATAGCTAAAAGTAATTGACAAATAATGTAGAAATAATTAAAATATAATAAAAGCAAAACGAAAAGGAGAAAAATATGACTGAATCCAAACATGATAAATTTATAAGAGTTGCTGAGGCTAGAACAAATAAAATCATTGACATGGTCAGGCTATTGAGTAATTGCTCAAATACTGCAACTTATGAATATACAGATGAAGATGTGAAAAAAATTTTCTCTGCACTAGAATCAGAATTAAAAGCTTGCAAAAACAAGTATCAAGATAACAGTAATAAAGACAGTAAATTTTCATTGAGGTGATGCAAATGACTAATGAGTGGAATTTTCCGCACAATGGATTTGGACAAGTACGTGGTGTATCGGATGCGGGGATTGAGACTTTTACTGGAACAGAAATACAATCGTTAGCACGAGAGATTTGTCAAAATTCATTGGATGCAGCAGTTGAAGGTAAAAATGCGACTGTAAGAGTTGAATTTGAACAGTACAGAATATCTTCATCAGACATACCTGGTTATGAGCAATATGCATCTAAAATAAAAAAAGCATACGATTACTGGTCAAAAAAGAATAGTGAGAAGACAATTAAGGTATTAGCTAAGGCACTGAACTCAATCAAACAACAAACTACAATTGTACTGCGTGTCAGTGACTTTAATACAACCGGACTGAGTCATCCGTATGAAGATAGTGACGAGGGTTGGAATGCATTAACTAAACTTGATGGTGGCGCAACCAAAACAGGGGATAAAGCCGGAGCATTTGGAATAGGTAAGAATGCCCCTTTTACTAATTCAAACTATAGATTGGTTTTTTATAGAACTTTGAATGAAGCACAAGAAACTGCTGCACAGGGAATGTCTCGTTTTATATCTTTTCCGGAAGATTTAAATGATAGTATGAACACAATGACCACCGGAATAGGCTATTATGGAAACCCACAAGGAAATTTGCCAGTTAATTCTATCAACGAATTGGAACAGCTTTGCAAAAGAACTGAAATTGGAACGGATGTTTTTGTGTATGGATTTAATGCTGGTGCAGACTGGGATCGGAACGTTATTAATGAAGTGCTTGAAAATTTTTTAATGGCGATTCATAAAAATTTGTTGAGCGTAACAGTTGCTAATAGAAAAATTGATAGTTCAACATTGTCAAGATATCTTAATGCATATAATGCAAAGATTAAAAATGCATATTGGTACTATCAGGTACTGACTCGTCCAGAAACAAAAGTGTTTACAAGAGATTTCCATGGATTAGGGACATTAAAACTTAGTATATTAGTTGATTCATCAGAAAAATTAAATAAAAAAATTTTGATTACTAGATCTTCAGGGATGAAGCTGTTTGCACTTGGAAATATGTCAAGAATTATTTCGTTTTCTGGCATACTTGAGATGGAAGGAAAAGAGCTCAATGAGTTTTTTAGAGAAATGGAAACCCCGGCTCACGACAAGTGGTTACCAAGTAGACACTCAACGAATGTATCATTGGCTAAAGAATATAATAATGAATTAAGAGATTGGATAAGAGATTGTATTCAGACTTTAGGCGAGCATTCTAGTGATGATGAAATTGAGGTTGAAGGATTGGCAGGAGTTCTTCAAAGAGAATCAGATAAGGCTACTCAAAGTAGAGATGATGATAAGGAAAGTCTTCAAGATACAATTGGGTCTATTACAATTCAACCCAGAGCGTCCAAAAACAAACCAAAGGGATTGTTTTATGGGAGTGAAGGAAATGGCAAATCGAAAAACACTGATACAGAAGGTATCGTGGGTGCTGATGGTAACGATCCAACAACACGTAATTTGGGCGGTACAAGACATAGAAGTAAAAAAGATACACATAAGGGTAAAGCGACAACAGGTGGACATGACACTGTGCATAAAAGATATGGCGGAGATATAAACCAAGAACTTAAGAATGTTAGGGTAATAAAAACATCAAGAAACACATACAGAGTTTCCTTTATCTTGCCACGAGATATTTGTGCAGGACACGTTGAGATTGTTACGGTTGGAGAGAATGGGAAATCAAATAGGCTTGCAATCTATTCCGCATCAGGATTGATGGGGTGTATGGGTGTAAAGAAGAGTTCTGAAGGTGTTAGCTTTTCTAGTATGAAAGGGAATGAAAAAGTCCAGTTTGAAATTGCTTTACTTGATAACCGAGATTATGCAATGGAGGTAAATGTATATGAACATAACTAAAAGATTATATACATATCCAGTTTTAAGCGAAGAAAGAGATGATTATGTTGATTCCGTCTTTGATGCTGAAGTGCAGTATAAGATGAATGGTGTGAATAATCTCCAGTTTGATTTCGATATTGAGATGGATAACAAGGATCTCCAAAGAATGATTTTGACAGGTGATGCTGAATATGTGATTCATATTGAGTGCGCTAACACATCTTTCAGAACTGCAATTCATGATATATCAAACCATGTCAGTAAGGAAATCCCAGTTGGAAGAATTAATGGAAGAATTGAAATTATTGTTTTAATAGTGACAAAAAAAGAGGTTTCTCACTTTGTAAATTCTAACTGGGACGATGATTACCGAGGAGTGTCATTTGAATTGTCAAAGGGAAGTATTCTGGCATACAAAAATATACCCGCAATTGATATTGTAAAAAATTATGAGGAATTTAACAGCGCAAGTTCCATATTTAAGGTGTATAAGCGATTAACATCTGAGCCAAAACCGATGGAGGTAGATCTTTCAACAGCACAAATTGGTATCGGGGTGGGATTGCAGGAATATGAGATTTATTCTCGCTTCTGCGATAAAGAAAAACTTCAGCCGATATTGAATTCTATGATGATTTTCCCGGCACTGGTATATGTTTTCGAAGAATTAAAACAAGAGAATGGTATTGATAATTACTCGGGAAGAAATTGGTATGTTTCTTTGTCTAAAGCTTATGAGAAACGTGGGGTCGACTTGGAAGACGAACTGTTGAATTCGGATAAGACATCTGTTCAGTTAGCTCAAGAAGCAATGGAACTACCGTTAAATGCTGCATTAAGAAAATTTGCAGATTTGTTTGAGAATGGTGAAGAAGAGGAGGATATCTAAATGAAATTATATTTTATGAAAAAAGAAGCATTGGATATCCTCAAATCCAATCTTGATATGGTTTATAATATGTATTTCACAGAAAAAGACAATAGATGGCTATGGAAGGTCTGCGGAGGGGATCCCTTTGTTGAGTTCAAAGAGATACAGGATTTCCAGTTAGCACCTATAGATTCTGATATGTCCAAAGGTGAAGTTGAATTTGCTAACTGTAAAACTATTTATGAGCATTTGTCATTTTTAACAGAATCCCAGGCTTGTGATGAAAGGTTATGGGCAGGAATGTGTCATTCTGTCTATTATAGTTATCTGAGAAAAAGATGGGACTATGATACAAAATCTCCAAAAAATCAGAAAGAGGCGGTTTCAAATATTAAATCGAGATTTTTCTTTTCGGGTGGTACAAGAGCCGGATTGTTTAGAAATTCTATAGCGAAGTGCTGGTGGGTTGGCAGAAATACGTATGATCCGAGTAATGTAAACCCATTTGAAAAGCTTGATATTATCGGGAGTAATGATATTAGTAGTAAAATCTCAGACATTTTTTATAGTAATAATTTCTCTGCAAATCCAATTATTTTGAACGGTATCGTTAAGGCATTCAAGAACTTCAAAGATGAAAACATACAACTATCACTCAAGGAACATATAAGACCATCATTGCAGTTTTTAAATGCAGTGGGTGGTGGAGTT
>OGNV01000431.1_pt1 | contig 40162 bp, 42 predicted proteins | sample 1573561 | NCBI WGS metagenome assembly OGNV01 (sample SAMEA2581892, study PRJEB24529) | metagenome | biome: Human gut stool | place: China | collected 2011
TTATGGCAATGCATACATGGTTTGAGTGCAAAATCATGTACAAAACAATTACACATTGATTAACAGCATATTAACAATAATAAAAGCAATTAATAAAGTGCACTAATTAAAAAAATATTATATTTGCAGTGCACTATAGAGTGCACTAAAACATTCTAAAGCACTGCAAATATTATGGCAAAAATTAATTCAGCAACAATCAGATTAACCTTAAGGTTAAACAAGACTTTAGCCAATGGTATGCATCCGATAATGCTTACCGTCCAATTCAATGGAAAAAAAGAAAAAAGTACAGGGTACGCATGCCGAGAAATAGACTGGGATAGACAAAATGAACGTATTAAAAATAAAGCCTTTCCCAACTATATCAACATCAATAAAGCAATATCTGATTTTAAGCATAAAATAGAGAAAAAAAAATTAGATTTTGAGATTAAAGGACAGCAATATACTGCCGCTATGTTATTAGATGATGAAAATAGAGATTTTTCCGCAAACGGTCTTGTTTTCAATGAAATAGTAGATAACTATTTAAATAGACACACACACAGCTATCATACGAAACGTTCTTATATGTTCATGAAATATTGCTTATCTCAGTACGTTGGACATAAAGATTTTCTAATCTATGACATTACGGAAGAATTTTGCATACGATTTGGAAAATGGTTACAAACAGAACTAGTATGTAAAGATGGCAAAATAGGCATTGCAGAAGGAAGTATTAGAACTGTCTTTTCTAAAATAGCAGCAATTTTTAACCATTGTATTGACCATAATATTATAAAAGCAGACCTATATCCCTTTCGGCGATTCAAATACGGAAACGTTTATAAAAAATCGAATAAAAAACAAGCAATATCTACAAACAACATATTAGCAATTCACTCTTACTTTTATGATTTAGTATATAGTAACATAGAAGCACAAACTTGTATAGAAATGTCCTATGGCAAAGTATATATAAATGAGACTGTTATAGAAAGATTACAAAAAAGATACACAATAGAACACTCATGCGCCTTATTTCTATTTGGATGGTTAGCACAAGGATTAGCAATGACTGATATAGCAGATTTAAAAAAAGAGGATATTATTATAAAAAAAACAGACCAAAATGGTACTTATCAAAAAGTGTATATAATCAATACAGACAGAAATAAAACCAATAAAAGTGTACCAATAGCAATACTTCAAGATGATTTCTCTCAAAGCATCATCGAACCATTTCTTCAAACTGCACATTTAAGAGATAATTATTTATTTCCTATTTTACAGAATAACAATCACGAATATTTATACGACACTAACACCAAAAAAGATGTTGCAAAAGAAACTACAGCACGAGCAACAAACAAAAATTTATCTACCATAGCTCAAGAAGTTAATCGTAGAACCAAAAACTTTTGCGCCAAAAACAAAATAGAGATTATTCCTGATGAAATTCCTGCTGATATAACATTTTACGCAATGAGACATAGTTTTGCAACTTCATTTATCCAAAAAGGCGGAAATCCTGTCAACTTAGCAACAATGATGGGACGAAGTCCAAATGGGATATTCGACTATGTCAAGGAACTGACAAAATTCGAAGATATTTTAAAGGAAAAGAGAAATATGTATTAATATATGTGGTGGGGGAACATCCCCACCACTCACTTATCGGATACCCCCCCTTATGTACCCTATTATTTATACATGAATTGAAGTAAGTCCATTTCGTTCATACTGTTGGCTTTGCATCTTTGGGATATTTTTTATTGAGCTACAACTTGATATGCTTCTTTAAATTTAGGTACAATGTTTAATATCGCTTTCTTTACTTCTTCTCGTGTAAGTTCATTACTCCAAGATTTGAGCTCAAAACAGATGTCTTCAATATTTGGTCTTTCTTGCCTGAATTGAGAAAGTATATCTTTTAAAACTGCATGTTCCTTATCTGTGAAATATGTTTTGTGTTCATAGCATTCTTCAAAAACAATACATCTAAATATATCTAAAATCTCATTTTCACTGTTGTCACAAGTTTCTTTTCTTGTAAATTCAGGCAAATAACAATTAGGTGTAGTAGTGCAATTTGCACTATCATTATTATTAATATCTTTATCTATAGTATTTATTATATCTGATTTATTTAAAGTAGTAGTGCAATTTGTTTCATTTTTTGCATCCAATTTGGAATAGGTATAGGTAAGCGTTTCTTTACGTGTAACCTTATGTATTCTCATTGCGGGATGATTCAGTTCTTCAAGAGACAGTTTGTCATAGGCTAATATAGTATTCCAATTTATTCTATATTTATTGCTTTCTTTTTTGGATGAAGATGGAATTATATCTATCATGTTGCCTCTAAATAATCCTTCAATCGTTTCGTTCACTACATTCCTTTTGTAACCGATTCGGCTTTCAATTTCTGCATTAGCTGTATAAAAAAAGCCATTTGAATCTAAACGTCCTTTGTCCTTCCAATAATTTTCTTTTTGTATGAGTATTATTAATACTGCCAAACATAATGCATCGCACGCATAAGCGGCTTTATATGGAACCGCTATAAATTGATAATCTACCTTTTCCTTCATAATTTCTTTTTTCTCAAACGTATATATTTTTTTATTAAAAAACAAATAATTGTCAATTGATTACTATTTATAGAAAAGAGGAAGTACTTGAAGTAACTTTATTCCTTTTTAATAAATATGTATAATAGCAAAAAAATCATGGAAAATAAATATTTAACTCAATCTTATGCAGAGATGATAAATAAGCAATCACAGAAGAAAATGGGTAGTTTGAACCCAATGTGTGGGAAATCTCATTCTGTAACGACCAAGAAAAAAATAAGTGATACTCAAAAAGAACGATGGAAGGTAATCAAACAAGCTATTAAAGAAAAATCAGGAGAAACTGATGTGATAGCTCGTAAAGACTTGTTAAATCAGGCTCTTAATACAGATACTATTTCATTTAAAGATGTTCAGCAAGCTCGTAATTTTATTGCAATAATGACTGATAAAGATAGAAGATTGCTTGAAAATTATCTAAAATCTATTGTAGATAAGATAATTAAAAATTGTATAGACACGTCTAGTATGTAAAACGTAACAGATTTATTGTTGATAATCAGCCAATTACTATATATAATACGGTTTGTTTTGTTTGTTGTTGTATTTTTATAAAAATATGAATTGATATTAGGGATTATTTTTTTTGTTCTGCTTTGAAACGATTGATGAGGTTTTCTAAATCTTGAAAAGATGTGATTTTGAAAATTTCACCTCCAATTTCAATATAACCATTAACATTTTCATTTTTGTCTTTTACAAATAGTTCTTGTATGGGGACTTCTAATGCAGTAGCAATTTTGGTTAGTACTGCAACAGATGGATTTCCATTAATATGATTGGAGAGCCCTACTCTGTTAATTTCCATTTTATCAGCTAATGTCTGAACAGTCATTCCTTTCTCTTTGATAACTTCTTTTATTCGTAGTACCATAACTCTTCTTTTTATTATATATGCAAATATACGTTTAGTTTTAAATTGTATATTGATTACAATACATAAAAGAAGTTAATGTAACTCTAATAATATACACTTTTGTTTTGATATATATATCGAAAGCGCTACATTTGTAACAAGATAAGTAATTAATAGCACTACAAATTATGAGACGATACAATAAGCAACAAGTAATGAGAGATGCCCATAGATTATATGGTAGTGAGTTTCACAGAAGAGGTCGTTCTTGGAGTGACTGTCTGAAAGCAGCTTGGATTTGGGAACATGATGCTGTTAGAGCTCGTGAAGAAAAAGCAGCAAAACTGGATGCTATGATTGCGGCGAGCTGGATTGCGCATAAAGAGGGAGTAAACCAAAGAAACGATGAAAGAGCTTGGGAAAAAGGTTTCACAAGTGATGAAATTTCAAAAGCAATGGGCTATGGTACTGGTCGATATTGTGGAGATTGAAATATTCACTTCTGTAATTATTGAATATAGATTGATTATCAATAGTTTAACAAAATAAAGTTTCATAGTTAGTTCACAAACTATGAAATTCACTAAAAAATGAATGTTATGAGTTTAAAAAATAGTTATGTGACAAGTGATTACGTTGAGTGGGACACAATGCTTGCATTGATTCATAAATTATATAGGAACCAAGAATATCGGATGAGTTTACTGATTGGTTGTGGCTCTTTTTTCGGTCTACGCATTTCAGATTTACTCACTTTGACATGGTCTATGCTATTGGATAGTGATTCTTTTATTATAATTGAAAAGAAAACAAAAAAAAGAAGAGAAATAAAAGTTAATTATGGATTTCAAAAGCATATTTTAGATTGTTACAAAAAACTTAATATTAAAGATAAAAATGAGAAATGTTTTATAAGTCGCAAAAGAACTGTATATAGTGTCCAGCGGATAAATAATCTTTTCAAGGAAATTAAAGTGAAATATAATTTAAAAGTTGAGCATTTCAGCACGCATTCCATGAGAAAAACTTTTGGAAGAAAAATAGTTGAGGCTTCTAAAGAGAATAGTGAATTTGCATTGATTAAATTGGCAGAACTTTTTAATCATACAGATGTACAAACTACAAGACGCTATTTGGGGCTTCGGTCTGAAGAGCTTTTAGAAGCATATAATTTGCTAAGTTTTTAATTAAAACGGTATCTTTGTAAAAAAAATAATAGTCCACATGAATGTTATTTGCTAAATAATTCCTATTTTTGCAATACTACAATAGTAGTAGACATAAATTATAGGAAGCGTTTAGCGTATTTCGTGCCAAGAATCTCGACCCTTCAAAGCACAGCGGAATAGAAATAACGTTCCCTTTGTAGTGTATATGTACAATCTACATATAACGCAAAGTGTGGGCTATTTTTCTTATCTCTGTGCGGCAGTCGAGAGCCTTTGGCAAGATAAGCTAAGTAGGCTCACACTTCTTTTATCATGAATCCTCTTTCAGAGCCAATAGAGACATTATTCTATATCGTGAAACATTTAACCAACATTTTGTTATTAGTAATTATGCCTATGTGGCTTTATGCCCAAGCACCTAGAGGTTCGCAGCCATATCTTTCCAATTCGGATAGTATTTCTCTTTTGAAAATTCTAATTCCTATAATTCTAATTGTTTTTTTATATTATTATATACAAAAGAGAGATAGTAGGAATTTATTTTTTTTCAATGCTATAAAAAGGATTCATTGGAAAACAATACTAATCATATGTCTTATAATCGGAGGGATAGGCTATTTTTCCACAAAAGATGAAGATGAAAAACATAATATTTCAGAATATCAAGATTATTTTTTGAATCAAAAGAACTATGATAAGGAGAGCGAATCCAAGAATATGTACAAACAATTAAATAGGGTTGTAGGAACTTGGGTGTTATATGAAGGTATTCAACCACTTGTTAGAATAGATATCAATAGTGATTATTCAGCAGATATGACAGTTTATGATAGTAATGGAAGTCCTGTTATTCAAAACTCATATACAGACTGTATAATTAACGATAGCTATATATACTTTGTAAATGATGGGGATAATATGCAGAAAGCACCTAAAGTAAGGCTTGATGGTGGAAATATAAAATCGATAGATAATGGTAGAAATTTTATTAGAAAGTAAGATACAATAAATATTATGAAAAAGTACGGAATACCAATATTGATAACAGTGCTGATGTCTTGTGTTGTTTCTTGTGAAAAAACAACTTGTAATATACAAATAACGGACGAGGGAACCTTACAAAAACTTATTGGAAGAAATATTAGAACAGTTAAAGAATTAACCTTATCTGGCACACTCAATGCAGAAGATTTTCATATAATTAGAAATGCTAATCACCTACACTTTTTAGACATTTCTAATTGCGATTTACAATATTTGCCAGATTCCGCTCTTGCTCATTGTGACAGCTTAAAAGAAGTAATACTACCTAAAGGATTAGTTAATACAGGTGATTTTACTTTCGTTGGATGTAACCTTTTGGAAAAAGTGATACTCCCTGCGTCTGTCACAGAGATAGGGATGAAATGTTTTTCTGGTTGCCAAAAACTTAATCCAATCTTATTAAACAATAATCTCTCAATTATACGACCAGGTGCTTTTGAACAATGTTGTTTCACAGAAATAGAATTACCTGACAAATTAGAGGTCATTTCTGAAGAAACATTTAAAGAATGCGTTAATTTAAAATCTATCGTAATACCAGATAAGGTAACAGAACTGCGTTCAAAAGCCTTTAGTGGCTGCTCTAATTTAGAATCTGTATCACTTCCATCACAAGTAAAAAGAATTGGTCAAGAGTGTTTTTATCTATGTAGTTCTCTACAAAATATTAATTTAAAAAATGTAGATAAAATTGAGGAAAATGCCTTTGCCCAATGTACCTCTTTAAAACAGGTCGATATAAAAAACGACCTATTTCTTTCTAATAATTCATTTGAAGGGTGTCCAGCGATTAGTTGCTATCAGATAAATGATGTTTCAACAATTTTTAAAAGAATTGAAAATTCATATTTATCCGAACTTCAAGGAAGATATCGTATTAGTACAATTGATGGATATGTAGAGAATGGGATTATTGACATTGCTGAACAGCGTATAACAATTCGTGGTAATGCCATGTACCAATTTATTTCAGGACCAATGTTTCAATCTGCAAATAGTGAAATGGCAAAATATATAGATATATATAATTTTAATAATGTAGAACAAGATGTTAAAACCAGTACTTACACATGCCTAAAAAATGCATCCATTAGATTGCATTTTATACAGTTAATAAATGGAATGCCACAATGGGAAGCAGACCGTAATTGTGGGTCTAATAATATACTTATCTGGATAAAGAATGGAAATTTAAATATCTCTTTTCTAGGGAAAAACATAATGGCAAGCAAATTATAATTTAAAACAATATAATATGAAGAATTTTTATTTGTTATTTTTTGTATCGTTACTTTTATTTTCATGTAACCAAAGAGGAACCAAGAATAGTGATGATAACAACCTGTCTCCAAAACAAAAAATTAAAAGTATAAAAGACGAAGTAAGTTACACTGATATAGAGGGAAATATGATGTACGGATACAGTACAGCTTATTATTTCGATGATAAAGGGAATCTTACAGAAAGGCGAAATTGGGGAGAAGAAGGAGAATCTATAGAATATTATAAAAACGGTTTATGTATAAAAGAAGTGGACGTTAATAGTACAAAAACAGTAGATTATATTTATGAAGAAGTTGGGGATAGCCTAAAAATTTATTATACAATAGCATTTAATAGCACACAAGAAAAATATGATAAAAAATATGATAAAACAATTTCTATAGATGAAAAAAAACAGTACGACAGCTTATTGCTTTCACTTATAAGCAAGCCAGAATATGCTGATAAAGATAAAAATATCTTGTATAAATATCAAGAATACGACAAATACGGGAATTGGACAAAACGTACTTATAATCAAGATTACTACGAAAGAACAGAACAAGTTGTATCTATACGTGAAATACAATATTATGAATAACAGTCCTGTAAAAAGTGCGAACTATAGCTAATGTAGTTCGCATTTTCTTTTCTAATATTCACAAATCTAGGAAGTGAATATCAGAAATATGTATAATATTTTGTTTTTCAGTAATTTACGTTTAAGCACGTAAAATAACCATAAAACAATGTTCACTTTTATTTCTTTTACTAAGTTTTTGAATATCATTCTAGGTTGGATAATATTAAAGTAATAGTCCGTTTATGATATTTTCCTTTTTTAAAAAGAGAAGTGGCAGTAAATATGCAAGGTGCGAACTCTTAAAATAGTTCGCAGTGTTCGCAAGTTCGCATAATTTTGTGAATAAAAAAGTTCCAATATATCAATATTGGAACTTACTTTTCTGTATTGTTATATAGATTATTGTTATACAGCTATTTAATTTTTAATTTTACAAAAATTAACTATATTAGTAGTTTTACCAAAAGAAATATGATTCCTATATGGGAATCATTATGTTGCAAATATAAAGATAATATATGATATTCAAGTGGTTAAAGTAAAATAATTTACATATTTTAAGAAAGTCTATTCAATAATTGACTCGTTTTTTATCATCTTTGCATTGTTATTAGTAGAAAATGAGCACTTCTAGTTGGTAACAACAGACTCTTAGCCTAACCAGTGTCTGTTTGCGTGGAACGTTAGGATACTATTGCTCAATAGTAGTTTCATGATTATTTTTAAGAATGTATTGATGATTCATTTAGAATAGAATTATAAAATGAATCTATACGATACTACCATTATATAATTAATGGTGGCGTGATGAGTTATATCTTTAATGTTTAACCGTTTTCAGTAAGAGATACTGAATATATAAAAAGAATAATTTATATGAATAATAATATATTATTTTCTGATAAAGAAGAATTCTATAGTTGGGAAATGACAGCAAATCAAGCTATGTCAAAAGCATTAGCATTACCTGATGTTAAATCATTATATAAAGATTTGTGGTATACTGGCGAGATAGCTTTTTTGTTCGCTGAAACAAATGTAGGAAAGTCTATCTATGCGATGCAAGTAGCAGAATACGTTGCACGTTCAGGAATAAAAACAATGTATTTGGATTATGAGTTGTCATATAGTCAGTTTAAAAGTCGCTATACTAACGAAAGTGGAAATCCTTATATTTTTTCAAATAACCTTTTACGACCTGACTTAACCATTGATAAATATTGTGATTCAGAAATGATTAAGGAGCGCTTTTTCAGATTGTTAAAGTTGCAGGCTCAAAAAGGTGTAAAAGTCTTTATTGTAGATAATATAACATATCTCTGTGAGAGATTAGAGTGTGGAAAGTTTGCATTAGCATTTATGAAAGAATTAAAGCAAATGCAGCAAAAGTATGAACTTTCGATTTTAGTAGTAGCACATACTCCTAAGAGAAATGTTACTAAACCCTTACAAGCGGATGATTTGGCAGGCTCAAAGAAGCTTCTCAATTTTGCAGATAGCAGTTTTGCTCTGGGAAAAGCTTTAGATGGTACAGATACAATATATTTGAAACAGATAAAAACAAGAGAAGGTAGGAAATTGTATGGAGAAGATAATGTCATTATGTATATAATAGAGAAAAATGGAAGTTTTCTTCAGTTCACTCATATTGGTTATAAAGAAGAGTCGAAATTATTACAACAAAATAGAAGGGATAATTCTCATTTAATACCTTTAGCTTATAAAATGCATTTGGAGGGTAAAAGCGGAAGAAGCATAGCAAAAGAATTTAATGTTTCAGAGGCATGTATACGTAAATGGTTAACTAAGTACAAACACTCCCAATTATATTTGGATAATATTACAACAATGGCTTAACTTTCATTAATTACATGGAGAGAACAACATATTAATCAAGTAAAGTAAAAAACATGCAATAAAAAACTATAAAAAGATTCTCTAATCATTCATATTGGGTATCTTTGCACAGGATTATATTAAATATGATACAATATAAAATGCACTATAGAGTGCACTGAAATTTCAAATAACAAATATAACAATTTAAAAATCAGAAAATTATGGCAATGCATACATGGTTTGAGTGCAAGATCCGTTATGAGAAAGTAATGGAAAACGGAATGCAGAAGAAAGTTACAGAACCTTATCTGGTTGACGCACTCAGCTTTACAGAAGCAGAGGCACGAATCATCGAGGAAATGACTCCGTTTATCTCCGGAGAATTTACCGTTTCGGACATTAAACGTGCCAACTATAGTGAACTTTTCCCCAGTGACGAAGAAAGTGCCGATCGCTGGTTCAAATGCAAACTTATTTTCATCACGCTGGATGAAAAAAGCGGTGCGGAGAAAAAGACATCCACTCAAGTGTTGGTACAGGCTGCCGACCTGCGAGACGCGGTGAAGAAGCTGGACGAGGGAATGAAAGGTACAATGGCCGATTATCAGATCGGAATGGTATCCGAGACTCCGTTGATGGACGTCTACCCTTACAGTGCCGGACCGAATGACAAACCGGAGTTTGACCCCGCAAAAGCATAAATGACAATGAGTATTGCTGACAATTTAAAGCAAGTACTGGCCGAGCTCCCGCAAGGAGTCCGGCTAGTTGCTGTCTCGAAATTCCATCCCAATGAAGCGATAGAAGAAGCATATCAGGCGGGACAGCGTATTTTTGGAGAGAGCAAGGTGCAGGAAATGACAGCTAAATACGAAAGTTTACCCAAAGACATCGAATGGCATTTTATCGGACACTTGCAAAGTAACAAAATCAAATACATGATACCATACGTAGCGATGATACATGGCATTGATACCTATAAATTGCTGGCAGAAGTCAACAAGCAGGCAGGCAAGGCAGGACGTACCGTAAACTGCCTGTTGCAGATACACGTGGCGCAGGAAGAAACAAAATTCGGTTTCAGCCCCGAAGAATGCAGGGAAATGCTGGATGCCGGAGAGTGGAAAGCATTGGCACACGTGCGTATCTGCGGCTTGATGGGAATGGCAAGCAACACCGATAATATCGAACAAATCAACGGTGAATTCCGTTTATTGAACAGTCTCTTTAAGGAGATTAAAGCAAACTGGTTCGCCGACTCGGACGCTTTCCGGGAATTGTCGATGGGTATGTCGCACGATTATCACGAAGCCATTGCCTCCGGAAGTACGTTAGTACGGGTAGGAAGCAAGATTTTCGGAGAACGAGAATATAATATTTAACCAATCATTATCACCATGACCGATTTAAAAACTACTTTCGCAGGGCTTTCCCTCAGGAACCCTATTATCATCAGTAGCTCGGGACTGACCAACAGTGTCGGCAAAAACAAGAAGCTGGCCGAAGACGGAGCCGGTGCTATCGTTTTGAAATCACTGTTCGAAGAGCAAATCATGCTGGAAGCAGAACAACTGAAGGATCCGGCTTTCTATCCGGAAGGCAGTGATTACCTGGCAGAGTACATTCGTGAACACAAGTTATCCGAATATCTGACTTTGATAAAAGAAAGCAAAAAGGTATGCCCGATTCCTATCATTGCCAGCATTAACTGTTACAGTGATTCCGAATGGGTAGACTTTGCCAAACAAATAGAAGAAGCCGGAGCCGATGCGATAGAGATCAATATTCTGGCTTTGCAGTCGGACGTACAATATACATACGGTTCTTTTGAACAGCGTCACATTGATATTCTCCGCCACATCAAAAGAACGGTAAGCATTCCGGTCATCATGAAATTGGGCGACAACCTGACTAATCCCGTAGCACTGATCGATCAGTTGTATGCCAACGGTGCGGCGGCTGTTGTTCTCTTCAACCGCTTCTACCAGCCGGACATCAACATTGAAAAGATGGAGCATATCTCAGGCGAAGTATTCAGCACTGTTGCCGACCTGCCCACTCCTCTCCGTTGGATCGGTATCGCATCTGCCGCAGTAGACAAGATCGACTATGCAGCTTCCGGTGGCGTGGCCAATGCAGAAGCAGTAGTCAAGGCTATTCTTGCCGGTGCTTCAGCCGTAGAAGTTTGCAGCGCGATCTACCAGAATACAAACGCATTCATCGGCGAAGCCAACCGCTTCCTCTCCGCATGGATGGAACGCAAAGGCTTCAACAGCATTACACAGTTCAAAGGCAAGCTGAATATCAAGGATATTCAAGGCATTAATACTTTTGAACGTACACAGTTCTTGAAATACTTCGGGAAGAAAGAATAAAGATTAAAGGAAGAATTTATTTTAAACGAAGAATAAATTTTGAATGAAGAATGAAGGATTATCTGCGCTCTAATGCTGCATAGTAAATTCTTCATTCTTCATCTTTTTATTTTTAATTTCTTCTACAGCAGGTTACTTGCCAGCTCGCTTAGCTCACTTCGTTCTCCCTTTACCAGGTTCACGTGCGCAAAGATTTTCTGGTCTTTCATACGGTCAATCATATATACCAGACCATTGGACTGGCTGTCCAGATACGGCTGGTCAATCTGTTGGATATCTCCGGTAAACACCATCTTCGTACCTTCTCCCGCACGAGTAATGATGGTCTTTATCTCATTCGGCGTCAGGTTTTGCGCCTCGTCGATGATGCAATACATCTCACTCAAGCTGCGGCCACGTATAAATGCCAAAGCCTCAATGACCAACTGTTCACTTTTCTGCATATCTTCTATACGCTTCACTTCGGTAGAGTTAGCAGCAAACTGGCGTTTTATCACGTTCAAGTTGTCGAATAGCGGTTGCATATAAGGAGCCACTTTCTCCTGCGCGTCTCCCGGAAGAAAACCTATATCCTTGTTGGAAAGCGCAACGACAGGGCGTGCCAGCAGAATCTGCTTGTAATCGGTCAGCTTGCCCAAAGCGGCAGCCAATGCCAACAGCGTCTTACCCGTTCCCGCCTTTCCGGTCAACGCTACCAGCTTCACATTCGGATCATTCAGAATCTCAAAAGCAAAACTCTGTTCCGCGTTGCGTGGTTCGATTCCGTAGTTCTTACCCTTCATCACCCGGCAGATAGAATGAGTAAAAGGATTGTAACGTGCCAGCACCGTATTCCGGTCACTCTTCAGTACGAAACATTCGTTAGGATGAATCAGATCCTTAAAATCAAATTCACTCAAGTCGATACCCTCCTTAGAAGAATAAATACGGTCAATCAATGCCGGATCTATATTTTCAAAGATTTCATTGGATTTCTCAAAGACATCCACATTCACCACCTTGTCCGTGATATAATCCTCGCACAGCAGACCGATGGAACGCGCCTTCATACGCAGGTTCACGTCTTTGGTCACCAATACCGTTTTCATTTTCGGATATTTGGAAGCAAGAAACTCGGTTGCCGCCAAAATAAAATGATCGGGCTTCTTCGCCGGAAAAGCAGCCCATACTTCGGGAGCCTCCACCTGACCGGTCACCACAAACAGGCGTCCCAAGCCTTCGCCCAGCTTCACTCCTTTCGAGAAAATCTCGTCACTCGTCAGCGCATCCAACTCACGCACAAACTCACGGGCATTGAAATTAATCTGCTCGTTTCCTTTCTTGAATTTATCCAACTCCTCAAGCACGACAAGGGGAAGATAAATATCATTTTCCTGGAAATTCTTCAAGCAATTATAGTCGTGAAGAATAACATTGGTGTCTAGCACAAAATTTTTCTTAGTTCCCATGATTTCTTAGATTTAAATGTTGATATTTGCAATCTCAATTCGTCAACCTCACTTATCGCAGTCCGGTTGACGGTTCTAAAGATAAACAAATTAGCGGGCAATAAAGATTGCCCGGCGTTAAATATTATAAAACATGGACTATCAGAACACTTTAAAGTACTTATATGAAAGTGTACCTATGTTTCAGCAAGTAGGGAAAGAAGCATATAAGCCGGGATTGGAAACCACACAAAAATTAGACGAATATTTCGGCCATCCTCATCAACAATTCAAAACGATACACATTGCGGGTACGAACGGAAAAGGTTCCTGTTCGCATACTATCGCCGCCGTATTGCAATCGGCAGGCTACCGGGTAGGATTATTCACCTCCCCGCACCTGGTGGACTTTCGCGAACGCATCCGCGTCAATGGCGAAATGGTGCCCGAAGAATACGTAGTTGACTTTGTGGAAAAGCACCGTCCTTTCTTCGAACCTCTCCAACCTTCGTTTTTCGAGCTTACCACCGCTATGGCATTCCGTTATTTTGCCGACAGAAAAGTAGATGTAGCCGTTATCGAAGTAGGAATGGGCGGACGTCTGGACTGCACCAACATCATCCGTCCGGACCTATGCGTCATCACCAACATCGGTCTTGACCATACCCAGTATTTGGGCGGTACACTCGAAAAGATCGCTGAAGAAAAAGCCGGAATCATCAAGGAAGGCGTACCGGTGGTTATCGGAAGGGCTAGAGGAGCGGTGAAAAAAGTATTCTCCGCGAAAGCGGAGGAGATGAACGCCCCCATCACGTATACGAAACAGACTGCCGCGGGCAACGACGTCGCTATATATAGCTATCCGGAATTACAGAAAGAAAGGAACAGCTTTTACGAAATGACGCGGCAAGGTTTCGAAATGTTCAAAATGCTACAAGACAAACACCGGAAAAATGAGAAGTCTCTGGAGAAGTTACTGTCTACGTTCAATCTGGACAATGCCCTACGCGCGATGGACAGAATACTCGACAAAAGAAAAAGCGCGATAAAACTCAGCAATAATCATTTTCAGGACGGTATTTTTCTGGAGCTCACCGGTCTCTACCAGGTCGAGAACGGCTTTACTATCCTGACCGCCCTTGACGAACTGGTGAAAATGGGATACCACATCTCACCCAAGAACTATTTCGAGGGCTTTTCCAATGTATGCGAACTCACCGGACTGATGGGACGCTGGCAGAAAGTGTACAGCTATCCGGACATCATCTGCGACACCGGACACAATGTCGACGGAATCAAGTATATCTGCAAGCAGCTCGAAGCTATCCGGGCAAACGACGGAAAAAAGATCCATATCGTATTCGGTATGGTCAATGACAAAGATATCAGCGGTGTACTGAAAATATTGCCGAAAGACGCCACCTATTATTTCACCAAAGCCAGCGTGAAACGCGCGCTTCCGGAGAACGAGTTGCAGGAACTGGCCCGGAAGGCCGGATTGAAAGGCAACGCTTACCCCACTGTGGTAGAAGCGGTGCAGGCGGCAAAAAAAGACTGCCCCCCGAAAGACTTCATCTTTGTGGGAGGCAGCAGTTTCATTGTCGCCGATCTGTTAGCGAACCGCGATACACTCGATCTCTACTAACGCGCCCTTGGGCAGAGCTTTTACGGCAATCGCCGAGCGTGCCGGGAAAGCTCCGTCAAAATAAGTGGCATACACACCATTCATCCCTGCGAAAAGGGACATATCCTGAAGAAACACGGTGGTTTTGACAATATCGCCCATTGTCAATCCCGCCTCTTCAAGAATGTGCTTTATATTTTCCAACGACTGGCGGGCCTGTCCTTCTATCCCTTCCGCCATCTGCCCCGTAGCGGCGTCAATAGGCAACTGTCCCGACACAAATACCATTCCGCCCGCTTCTATCGCCTGGCTGTACGGACCGATAGCTCCGGGAGCTTTCTCACTGCAAATTACTTTCTTCATATTTCTATAATTGTCATTTATATAAGATACAAAGTTATAAAAATATTCTATCCCCCTTTTATAAAATATCGTTTTTAATATATCCAGCCATCTCTTTTATTTTGGTTTTTCCAATATAAGTAGATTTCCCTCATTGATATCAGAAAACGAAACATAAACAAAAAACCTCCTGTGAGATTCGTTTCACAGGAGGTTTTTTATTATTTATTCGAAAAGATTATTCCGCTTTTTCTTCTGCAGGAGTTTCAGCAGGTGCAGGAGCAGCTTCAACCGGTTTTTCAACCTTTACATCTTCTCTAGATACGTTTACCGTAACGTTGACAGCAGAAGGTTGTCCCTGGTAAGGCATACGGTTCTTTGGGTCAGCACCATATTGGTTAGGACCTACAATACCGTCAGCAAACAACATATAAAGTCCGAAAATAGCATTCACGATAGGAATGAACATCAACAGAATCAACCAGCCGGATTTATTCAAGTCGTGCAGACGCTTCACACCCTGTGCCAGAGAGAACCACACAGAAGCAACCAAAGCGGCAAGACCGATCAGCAAGCCGAATACGGAGCCACCGGCAGAACCGCTGGAAGCACCAAAAATAAAAGTACCTACACCCAACAGCATAGCGATCCAAGTTACTATACCACCAACAATACCAGACAGGAAATATTCGATTCTACGAATACGACCGTCAAAAGAAAAAGGAGCTTTGAACATAATTTATAAAATTTATATTAATAAATAAGTGAGTTGTTCATCGTGCATTTATTATATGGAAGCAAAGTTATAAAAAAAATAAAATAAAAAAAGTTCTTTAAGGAAAAGAATAAAAAAATAACCGAATCCCGTGCAGTATTTCCTATTTTCCTGCATTTAACCTATAAAACAAAGAAAAAGTAGCAAATCAAACCATGTATCATTAACCTACAACCTGAGCTTGAACAGAAGGGGAAAATTAAAAGAGAAAGAGAGAGTTTTTTAATTAACGTCCCCAAATGAAAAGGGAAGGTTTGAAACCTTCCCTTTTCCCCTTTCATCAAAATCGAGGGTTCACCTCAAATGAACTGCACCCCAAAAGTTAGACACAAAACTTTTGGGGTGCAGTTCATTTTGACACATTCCTTTTATTTGCAGTATTTTTGAATCAGCTCATCCACATTCGGATCTCCCAGTTCCTTAGCTTTCTTAAAGTTCCCGCAAGCCTCGTCCTTCTTCTGCAACTGTATCTGACAAAGCCCCAACAAGCGATAGGCTTCGGCATATTTCGGTTCTGTTTTCAGCATGTCATTCAGAATACGAACCGCTTCTTCATAACGGCCTACGCGCAAATTCACCACCGCGTGTTCCGCCTGATAAGTCAAGTCGGCAGGATTCAGCTCGATAGCCTTAGCGATATCATCCAACGCACGCTGATACTGGCGGGCTTTCAGTGCCGCCTGCTCACGGTAATAATAGAATACATCATTCACTTGTCCTTTCACTGCGGTATGGTAGGCGTCATAATCAAGCATGGCATTCCGTGCCTGACTGGCCGCCATATTCATTTGCGCACGTTCCAGCAGATAAGGAGCCAACTCAGCGGTTATCGGCTGCGGACAACGGGCAATGCAACTATCCATCAAGGCCAAAACCTCTTTCGGGTCGCTTTTCATCAATTCCTTTGTCTTGGCGGCACTGAAGAAGGTAGCGGGAGAAGCAAGATTGCTGGCGTTTACTTTCTCATAAGCAGCCAAAGCACCTGCATAGTCTTGCTTGGCAAACAGGATATCGCCTTCCATCTGAATGTAAACAGGCAACGGATCAATAGCTATCGCCTGACGGACATTCTCCAAAGCAGTATCATACGTCCAATCCTTATACGTATTTTCCGGCTTGGACAGCTGGTAAGAATACATCATCTTACCTATATTATAATATGCATCGTCTTTCTTCTGAGCCACCTTCAACGCGCGGTTAAAGTCGTCAACGGCTTTATCATACCAAGACTGGTCATCCTTGCCTTTGGCTATATAGTAATTCGCACGGCGGAGATACCCGTCCGCATTGTTCGGGAACTGAGCGATAAAATCATCCAAGAGTTTGCCATAGTCATCTCCCGACATCTGAGAGGAAGCCATAAACAAATAGACCAATGCCTGGTCTTCCGTTTCGGGCAATCCCTTCCGGATACCAATGCTTCTCAACGTCGCATCCCCCAGAGAAAGGGCATTGATCTTCTGCGCCATCGCAAAAGCCGCCCCTGCCGCATAACAAGTGGTTATCGTGTCAAGCCCCGACGACTTCTGCGCAATGCCGAACACCTGTCCTTCCGCGTTCATCACCGGACAGCTCACCATCTTGTCTTTCATCTGCATACTCAATGTATAATAATGGTACTCTCCCGCCACTTTGGATACCTCCTTCACCTTGCCGGAAACGCAGGCAATACTCTTCTGCGTGGAATAAGGAAGCATCCACGCATCACTTCCCACTGCCGGAGCAGCAGTCGCCACCACCAGCGCAGGCACTTTCTTTTCAGTAATTCCTACACGGAACTTTATGACATCATACATATCATTCGCTCCCAATATCCGGCTGACCGGCATTTGCTTACCGTCCGCCGTCACGACCACCGCACGCTCCGCTCCCTTGAAAAGAGAAAAATCGGATAAGGCCAGTCCGTCTTCGGAGACAAAAAATCCGTTACCGGTATTCAGCATTTTATCATTCTTATCGTAGGTCACGACCGAGAAGACCGCACGTTTCGCCTTCTCTACCCATTTAGGGGTCTGCGCCATGCTTCCCTGCACCAGAAAGAAAAGCGCCAAAGGTAGAATTAAAATCTTCTTCATAATATTACTCATTGTTTCTTTGTTTCACCGCCTCGTAAATCAAGATACCCGCAGCTACGGAGACATTCAATGACTCGATAGTGCCCAGCATCGGTATCTTCACCCATTCGTCGCAGAGCGCCAGGTTATCGTATGACACCCCTGTATCCTCCGCTCCCATAATGATGCACAACGGTCCCATATAATCAGCTTTCGTATAATCGTAATCTCCCTTTTCGGTAGCCGCCACAATACGGAAGCCGCTGTCTTTCAGATACTGAAGCGTCGAGCGCAAGCTCTGTTCGCGACATACGGGAAGCGTATGCAACGCTCCCGCCGATGTTTTCACCGCATCGGCATTTACCGACGCGCTGCCACGCGCGGGAATAATCACCGCATCTACGGCGGCACATTCGCAAGTACGGGCAATCGCGCCGAAATTGCGGACATCAGTCACTCCGTCCAACATTACAAAAAACGGATTCTTGCCTTGCTCAAACAGGAAAGGAACAAGATCCTCCGTCTTCTGATAAGTCACGGAAGAAATGAAAGCGATCACACCCTGATGATTCTTCCGGGTGATACGGTTGATACGCTCCACCGGAACACGCTGAACGGGTATCAGCGTACCTTTCAAAGCTGCAAAAAGCTCTTTGGAAAGATCACTCTGAATATCTTTCTTCACGAGGATTTTATCTATTTCTTTTCCAGCCTGAATGGCCTCTATCACGGCACGAACGCCGAAAATCATTTCACTTTTGTCAAGCATCTTATTTATTTACTATTGTACTATATTTACGAATTACTATTTATACATTACCGTAGCGGCAATGACACACCGCTAATCACTGTTCAACAGCGCCTTGGCGTTGCTGAGCGCAGCTTCGGTCAAAGTAGCGCCACTCAACATGTGGGCTATCTCCTCCACCCGCTCCTCATCAGTAAGACGGCGGATATGGCTGTTGGTTTCCGTATCGCTATCTTTCTTGTACACCTTATAATGCGCCCGTCCACGAGCGGCAATCTGCGGCAGGTGGGTAATGCTGATCACCTGACGGTTCTGCTCGCCCATCTCCTGCATCATATCCGCCATGCGGTCGGCTATCTCACCGGAAACTCCGGTATCTATCTCATCAAACACGATGGTCGGCAACTTCACGGCTCCCGCGATCATGGCTTTGATGGAAAGCATGACACGGGCTATCTCACCCCCCGAAGCCACAGAAGAAATATTCTGCAATGTACCGTTCTTGTTGGCGGAAAACAAGAAGCTGACCGTATCTTCTCCCTGCAATCCGGGTTCTTTCTTCAATCCCATCTCCACCTGGAAACGGACATTCGGCATTCCCAACGGAATCAGACGGGTGGCCAACTGCTTTTCCACCTCACGAGCAGCCTTGACGCGGGCTTTGGTCAGCAAGGCAGCCTGCTGCTTCACCTGTTTGAACTGTTCCTCTTTGCGGACGGTCCATTCGGCAATCCGTTCATCGTATGAAGTGATGTCGGACAGTTTGACACGGTATTCTTCCGTCAAAGCCAGCAACTCATCAAGCGTCTGTACCCGATGTTTCTGCTGCAAGGAATAGATCAAGTTCAGACGCTCGTTCACTTCCTCCAGCCGTGCCGGGTTGAACTCCACCGATTCACCCTGCGAAGAGATTTCATGCGCGATATCTTTCAGTTCGATATAAGCGCTCTCCATACGTTCCGCCAGTTCTTTGGCAGGCTGGTAGACTTTTTGCAGATTGTTCAGCGTGTTCAGATTGTCCTTCAGATAAGAAAGCAGTCCGCCTTCGTCTGAGGCGAACACCTGCTCCACCCGGTAAAGTCCTGCCTTGATTTCCTCCGCATGGCTCAGTATTTCGGCTTCCTGTTCCAACTCCTCCTGCTCTCCTTCCACAAGACGGGCTTCTTCGAGTTGCTCCAATTGGAAACGGATGTAATCTTCGTCCGAACGGCTTTTCTCGGCAAGCGAGACTAACTCCGCCAATTCGCGTTCCGTCTGTTTCCATCCGGCATAACAGGTGTGGTATTTCTCCAACGCAGTGTCGTTATGCGCCAGAATATCAAGCACATTCAACTGAAAGCCTTCCTTGTTGAGCAACAGATTCTGATGTTGTGAATGCACGTCAATCAACTGCTCTCCCAACTCCTTCACCTGCGCCAACGAAGCGGGCGTATCATTGATAAACGCCCGACTCTTACCGGACGCCTGCACTTCACGACGCAAAATGCACTCTTCATCATATTCCAGCTCATTGTCTTCAAAAAACGGGCGCATCCCATAAGCTGATATATCAAAACGAGCTTCTATGATACATTTAGAAGCTCCGCGACGAATTGACTTTACATCGGCACGCTGTCCGAGCAGCAGCCCGATGGCTCCCAGAATAATTGATTTCCCGGCTCCCGTCTCACCTGTAATAACGGAAAAGCCGGTGTCGAAACTAATATCCAGTTTCTCTATCAATGCGTAATTCTGAATGTATAGTGAACGTAACATTTGAATAAGTTGAGAGTTGAGAGTTAAGAGTTGAGAGTTAAGTGTTTTAATTCATTAGACAGGCGGTCTATAATATCGACGGCCACTTCTGTCTTCGACTTGAGCGGATAGTCGGTACGGTCTTTCCGGTCGATGATACTGATTTTGTTGGTATCATGACGGAAACCGGCTCCCGCGTCGTTCAGAGAGTTGAGCACGATAAAATCGAAGTTCTTCCGTTCGAGTTTTCCTTCGGCATTCTGCTGCTCGTTGTTCGTTTCGAGGGCAAAGCCTACCAACAACTGGTCTTTTCTTTTGACAGCCCCCAGACTGGCGGCAATATCTTTGGTTGCCCGAAGATGCAGCGTCAGTTCTTCTTCTTTCTCGCGCTTGATTTTCTTGCCGGCCACCATTTCCGGACGGAAATCGGCTACTGCGGCACACAGTATGGCTGCGTCGGAATCGAAGAAACACGCTTGCGAAGCCGCATACATTTCCTCCGCCGATTCCACATCGATCCGGCGAATACGGGAGTGCCGTGTTTCCAGTTGCACGGGACCCGCAATCAACGTCACCTCCGCACCACGACGGGCGCATTCTTCCGCCAAAGCAAATCCCATCTTCCCGGAAGAATAGTTGCCGATGAAACGGACGGGATCAATCTTCTCGTACGTCGGTCCGGCTGTAATCATGATCTTCTTTCCTTTCAGCTCACCGTTTGCGGCAAAAAACTCGTCCAATACCCGGATGATATTTTCCGGTTCTTCCATCCGCCCCTTCCCAACCAAGTGGCTGGCAAGCTCTCCCGTGCCCGGCTCGATGATATGATTGCCGAACGAACGGAGAATATCCAGATTCTTCTGGGTAGAAGGATGCGCATACATATCGAGATCCATTGCCGGAGCGACAAACACCGGAGCTTTGGCCGAAAGATAGGTTGTAATCAGCATATTGTCGGCTATCCCGTTTGCCATCTTGCCGATGGTAGAGGCGGTGGCGGGAGCAATCAACATGGCATCCGCCCACAACCCCAAGTCCACGTGGCTGTTCCACGTTCCGTCGCGCTGCGCGAAGAACTCGCTGATGACCGGCTTGCTGGTCAACGCCGAAAGAGTGATGGGAGTAATAAATTCTTTTCCCGCCGGAGTAATCACGACCTGCACTTCCGCTCCCTGCTTGATAAGCCCACGAATGATGTAGCAAGCCTTATACGCGGCAATACTGCCGGTAATTCCAAGAATTATCTTTTTTCCTTTTAGCATTATTTCGTTATCAGATTGCTCATTTCACGCAGACGGATTTTTGTCAATACCGCTTTCGTATTCAGCGTGAAATCACTGTTCAAAATCCAACTGTAATATCCGGGATCTTTCTTCAAGACCTCAGCTACAGACATTCCTTTGTACTTTCCGAAGTTGAACACTTCCACTCCATTATCATCATAGACCATGCGGCCGGCAAAGTCTACATTCTTGGAATAGCTGGAGTAGTCCGCCAGAAACGCGATATCGTTCTGCAACTCGTCATAGCGGTCGAGCTGCGCTTTCAGCACCTCGTAAGTGGCACGTGTGTCCGCCTCCGCCGTATGCGCGTCCTCCAGATTCTTTTCGCAGTAGAATTTGTAGGCTGCCGAAAGGGTGCGTTGCTCCATTTTGTGGAAAATCACCTGCACGTCCACAAATTTGCGCTTCGTCATGTCGATATCCACTCCCGCACGCAGAAATTCTTCCGCCAGCACAGGAATGTCGAAACGGTTGGAGTTGAATCCTGCCAAATCGCATCCTTCAATGTCGCGGGCAATGCTCTTTGCCACTTCCTTGAAAGTAGGGCAATCCGCTACGTCCGCATCGTAAATGCCATGCACGGCGGAAGAGGCTTCGGGAATATGCATCTCCGGATTGATACGCAAAGTCTTGGCTTCCTCATTCCCGTTCGGATAAACTTTCAAATAACAGATTTCAACAATACGGTCTGTGTTGATATTGGTTCCGGTCGTCTCAAGATCGAAAAAGACGATGGGATTTTTCAAATTTAATTTCATTTCTGGTTATTTTATTGAGTCACCACAGATTAACACAGATTCACACAGATTTTACTTCTCCTAAAGAAAAATATCTGTGTGAATCTGTGTTAATCTGTGGTGAAACGTATTAATCATTCAGCATCATCGGCATCAGCAACATCAGCAAGTCTTCGTTCTCTTCCTGCTCTACGGGAATGATTACTCCGGCTCGTGAGGGATCGGCCAATTCGATAATAACTTCGTCTGCGGAAATGTTGTTCAGGATGTCGATCAGGAACGTAGATTTGAATCCGATACTCATGGCAGCTCCCGCATATTGGCATACCTGTGTTTCTTCGGCAGAGGTGGAGAAGTCGATATCCTGTGCGGAAATGACAATCTGGTTTTCCTGCATACGGAGCTTGATCAAGCTGCTTGCCTGCGAGGAGAAGATAGACACACGGCGCAAAGCTCCCATCAGTTGCTGGCGGTCTACGGTCAACTTATGAGGATTGTTTTGAGGAATTACCGAGTTGTAGTTCGGATAACGCCCTTCGATCAGACGGCAAACCATGCGGTAGCTTTCGAGCATGAACACGGCGTTGCGTTCGTCGAATTCGATTGTCACCATGCCCTGTTCTTTCGGCAGAAGATTCTTGAGCAGCGTAGCCGGTTTCTTCGGCAGGATGAACGCCGCACGCTCGTTGCCTTTAGCCGCCAATGTCTTGCAACGCACCAGCTTATGGCCGTCCGATGCGACCATCGTGATGTCTTCTGTCGTAATATCAAAATAAATACCGTTCATCACCGGACGGAGTTCGTCGTCGGCAGTCGCGAATACCGAGCGGTTGATACCTCCCAGAAGCACTTCCGCTTCCATCTCCACGCGAACTGCATTGTCTCCCAATGTAGCCGACTGAGGGAATTCGTCCGCATTCTGTCCCATCAGACTATATTTTCCGTTCTGATACTGCACCGTAATTTCATAATTGTCCGGGTTGACGTCAAACGTCAATGGCTGTTCCGGAATCTCTTTCAGTGCGTCCAGCAACGTTTTCGCCACTACGGCAAAACGTCCGTTCGTATCGCTTTCATTCACTTCTACGGTAGTAACCATCGTTGTCTCGCTGTCGGATACGGTGACAGACAATGTTCCATCTTCCAGTTCGAAGAGAAAACAATCGAGGATAGGCAATGCGTTTTTCGAATTGATCACGCGGCTTATAGCCTGTAAATGGCTAGAAAGAGCAGTACTTGAAACGATAAATTTCATATATTTTCGTGTATTTAAGTTTTAAATATTCTAACGCACAAAGTTACGAAAAAAGATTCGGGCAACCCAATAAAACAAAAGAAAAAACAGTCTTTGTGTGAGGGATATTCCTAAAAAGTCGTAACTTCGCCGCAGAATTTAAATTAATTGCAATGGAATTTACAGGAAAAATCATCGCTATTCTCCCTCCGAGAGGTGGAGTATCAAGAACAAGCGGCAACGAGTGGAAATCACAAGAGTTCGTTATCGAAAATCACGACCAATATCCGCGTAAAATGTGTTTCGACGTATTCGGCGCAGACAAAATCGAGCAGTTCAATATTCAAATGGGCGAAGAACTGACCGTATCATTTGATGTTGACGCCCGTCAATGGCAGGATCGCTGGTTCAACAGTATCCGTGCATGGAAAGTCGAACGTGTAGGCGCAGGCGCTCCAATGGCTCCGGGTGCTCCCGTTCCTCCTCCGGCTCCGTCCGCTACTCCGGAATTTACTCCGGGCGACGCGAAAGACGATCTGCCTTTCTAAACAAAAAAATCAAGGCGTAACGATACGCACTGAAAAACTCCCGGTGAATTTGATTTTTGCCGGGAGTTTTTTTATGCCCGCACTTTGTAAAGATTCCGCCCACAGGTAAACACCTCTCAGCCCACAGATGAACAACACCCGGACACGGGCTCAGGGAAATAAGCCCACAGGTGAAAAAAGGTCAGCAATAACGTCGGCAACCAAAACCCAGAAATACTATCGCTGATAGTATTTCTATTCTCTTCTAATCTCTTCTTTTCTCTTCTCTTGGGTTATGGTTGGGTTATGGTTGGGTTTTTGCACCCTGCCAGAAGGCGTTTCAGCGCTTTTAGTTTTTGCAAAAACAGCGTTTTTTCGCAGGTAGTTTTTTCACCTGTTTTTCCTCTTTTCAAATCCGGTTTTTCTCAGTCCGGAAATCTTTTTCCAATCAACCCGAAATGATTTTTCCAGCTTGTCTTTAGTCGGCTTTATACTTCAAAACGATGGTGGGATATGCCACTTCATCAGCACAAGTAAACTGAGCAAAAAGTATGAAATTGCGAAAAAATTCCGCATTGCGCACAAAGAAATCGGGCACGAAACAGACCTGTTTTTCCACTTGCCGGAAGAGGTGTTCGAAATCTGCCATCAGCATAAAGTGATAGGAATCGGACAGGTTACTCATCCCCGCTTTATAGGTAACAGCACCGTCAAGCACTTCGCCTTTATCCAACCGGAGTATATAGTCCGACAGACTGTCTTCGTCCGGTGCCAATAGTAGACGACCGGCATAAAAGGCAGCGTACAGTTCCGAAGTCGGCTCCACGAAACTAGAAAGTTGCGTAAACAACGTTGTCTGAGGCAGTCGGTAGACAGGATAGGCTTTATCCGCAGTATAACAAAAAGTTATACGGGGATTCTTATGCCTTTCTACAGCAGATGCCGTATTTGTCAGGGAGCGCATCATCCTCTCAGCCTCCGTCACATCGGGTACAGAAAGACTCAGCACAGCCGCCGCGTCCCGCAATGTATCTTCCCGCTGGAAAAGACAGGTCACTAAATCATGCCCAGTGTTTTCCATCAGATAACGCGAGATTTCACGGTTTCTTTCCTGCATTCCGCTATCATCGTCCACCCCTGCCGGTATATATTCACGACTGTCGCCATAGGCAAGCAGAGAGGTCCAGTCCGTAACGCTTTGCTTGCTAAAATAGAAAGTGGTGGAAGGCAACACTTCGCCCGGAAATCCTTTGACAGATTCTTGTTGCCGAAGCTGGTTGACAAAGGCGAAACAGGTATCCGGATCATGGCTGACACCTGTAAAATAGACATAATCGTCCTTCATCTTCATGTCAAACTCCGTCCACCCTATCATGCCGTTCACACGGGTATAAATGGTAGCGACTGCTCTGCTTTTCTTCGGTGCGTTTATCTGCATGAAAGCAGGATCATCCGCCAGAGAATCTCCCTTCTTGTAGGTGTCGACTACTTCTTCTATCAGTTTTTTCTGGAAGCTCAACGCCATGAAATCGGACGTGAGATAGCAAGCGAGGAAATCACCGTCCGCCATTGGGTAGATTGTTATCTTTTCTCCTTTGTAATCGAAGGTTTTCGGCGGATAGAGTGATGAAATATATTTTTGAACGAATCTGTCTATCAGCTCCTTATCCCCTTCTCCCAATCTGCAATAGAGCACTTGGTCGCGTTCGCTGTCCGGAGCATGGAAACTTATCAGCATTTGATTCATTTGCCGACTCAATCCGTGGGGACTTTCTTCGGAAAGTTCGTACAGGGAACGTTTTAAGTAGGAAAACAGCTTGGATACATACAGGTATTGCCGTTCTTTGCTGCAAGTCAGATTGTCGGTTTCAGTCACAAACTCAAGCACATCATCGGTAGCAAACACTGCCGACGTAGTGGCGGGAACCAGCTCGTAAAGATTGAAATTTCTCTGTCCGTCAGCCGCCGACAGCCTGAAAAAAGAGTACATGACGAAACCTGCGCACAGAAGTACAACAGAAGAAGTGACCGCTATTTTCACTATCGTACGAAGTTTCATAATATTCGCTGTTTATCGGCTCAGTGCAAAAATAATAATTTCTACAAAGAAAACAAAACTTTTGCTAAAAAATTCACCGACAATTAAAGAAGGATTTCCAATCCGTCAAATGCCAGGTGAATATTCTCCGGAAGTCTCCGTTCAGCTTCGGCATGCAAGCCCATATCATGACTCATGTGTATAAAGTATGTCTTCTTTGCCTGAATGCGCTGCGCAACCGCCAAAGCCGCCTCCAGATTCTGATGTGTAGGATGCGGGGCTATGCGGAGTGCATTCACAATCAGAACATCCACGCCTGCCAATTGTTCATAGGATTCTTCGGGCATGGTCAGCATATCGGTGATATAACCGAGTTTTCCGATCCGGTATCCGAGAATCGGCAATCGCCCGTGCATCACACGCAAGGGAAGCACTTCGGTATGGTTTATGTAAAAGGGTTGTCCCGCCACAATCTCTTGCAAAGGGATATTAGGGACACCGGGATACGAATGTTCCACAAAACAATAGGGCATACGCGAACGCAATCCGCGTGCCACGTATTCTTCCGCATAGATAGGAACTGAACCAAACTGGCAGAACGGGCGAAGATCGTCCAGCCCGCCCACATGGTCGTAATGTTCATGCGTAATGAGCACTCCGTCTATCTTCTCGAAAGGGAGATGCAGTACTTGCTCCCGGAAGTCGGGACCGCAATCTATCAATATGCGCGCATCTTCCGTCTCTACAATGGCAGAGGCACGCAACCTGTTATCTTTCGGATCGGCAGAAGTACAAACTGCACACGTGCAACCAATCTGGGGCACTCCTGTCGATGTTCCACTTCCAATGATTCTTACCTTCATACTTCATCAAATTACGTTTACTTCCGGGTGGATATCGATACCGAATTTATCGCGTACCGAAGCCCGCACCGCATCTGAGAGTGCGATAACGTCACTGCCTTTCGCTCCACCCCGATTCACCAACACCAATGCTTGTTTATCGTGGACGGCGGCGGGTCCTAAGGATTTTCCTTTCCATCCGCATTGGTCGATCATCCATCCGGCAGGGATTTTCACACGCCCGTCAGGAAGCTCATAGTAAGGTATGCGGGGATAATCCCGCTGCAAGGCTTCCAGCTTTTCTTTCGCCACAATGGGGTTCATAAAGAAACTGCCTGCATTTCCCGTCACTTTCGGGTCGGGCAGTTTGCTTTCGCGAATCTCAATGATCACTTTACGGACAATGGGCAATGTCGGTGCAGGATACTTTGCAAGTTCCTGGCGGATCGTTCCATAGTCCAGCGTGTACCGTTCTTCTTTACTAAGGCGGAAACGGACATAAGTGACAAAAACGGATTTGTTCTCAGGACGCTTGAAAATGCTGTTGCGATAGGCATATTCGCATTCTTCGACAGAGTAAACACGCTCATATCCTTGAATGTTCACTGTCTCTACCGCCGTTATCAGGTCTTTCACCTCCACTCCGTAGGCTCCGATATTTTGCACGGCACTCGCTCCCACCTCACCGGGAATCAACGAAAGATTCTCCGCTCCATACCATCCATGCTCCACGCAACAGGCTACAAAATCATCCCACACAACTCCCGCGCCGACACGCAGGGATACGGTCTGAGAGTCTTCGGCCGTCACCTCGATACCTCCGATGCGGGAATGCAGTATCAGCCCGTCGTAGTCTTTGGTAAACAGCAGATTGCTGCCGCCGCCAATATGCAAAAAAGGTGTCGTAACGGCACCTTGCGCAATATACTCCTCCAGTTCCGCTACTGAGGCGTATTCCAGAAAACGGGAGGCACTGACATCAATGCCGAAGGTATTATAGGGCAAAAGAGAATACATAATCTATCAGTTTAAAAAGGTTATATACTGGTGTCTTCAAACTTATACAGCTCCCATCCTCCGGCTTTCCGACGGAAGTACAGAATGTTGGAGAAACCGTTGCCGATACCTTTCAACGCAAGAATCTTCGTTGTCGAGTTATCGTCGTTTCTCTGTCCGTAGTTGATATTGGAGAGACGTTCGGAAGGAAGTTCCGGCTTGAAGGCAAACCATTGGTCCCGGTCGAGCGTTGTCTCCAAAATGGAGAAGTCGTCATCCGGATCGCTGGTAACAAAAATCAACGGTTCGCGTATGCGCCGGCTCTGAAAAAGGCTGTCGACGGCAAAACGGCCGAAGAACTCCACAAAGTCCTCATCGTCGTCCTGCTCGATAGGACGCAAATTGATGGCTTCCAGCATCCACGCTCCTTTGATGCGTTCAAAGTAATACTTTTTCATCATCCGTGTCTTCACGAATATCCACTCCACTTGCACAGAGGTAAGCGCAGTATCTCCTACTAAATCCATATCTTCTTCTTTATCAAACAGGAGCGTATAGTAATGCTGCTTGGTAAATAAGTCGTCATGCTTCCAATGGTGTTCGTCGATGTTCAGCTTCTTGTCTCCATTGTAGTAGGGCAACGGAAACTTCACACGCTGACGCTGCAACACGTCGTCGGAGGCAAAATTATAGATAAAATCGTCGAAAGACTCGTCGGCCTGTATAGGCTGCGGCTCTTCCGGCAATTCTTCCTGGTGGATTGAATCGGTTTTGTACCGGATGGAATCCACCTCTTTTGTAATAGATGCGAAGGGGTCAATCTTAGCTTTCTTGTTTCCACAGGAACTCAGTATACCGAGCAATATGACCCCTGCAATTAGTTTTTTCATTATTTTAATTTCTCTCGTAACTTTTCAAGCATATCCACCGTCATGCTTTCCAAATCGTAGGCGGGCTTCCACCCCCACTCTTCGCGGGCACAAGTGTCGTCCAGACTGTCGGGCCAGCTATCGGCTATGCGCTGCTTCAAGGGGTCTATGTCATAAACCATCTCAAACTGCGGCACGTGCTTCTTGATTGCCTGATATATCGTTTCCGGGTCGAAACTCATGGAAGCGATATTGAAAGCATTGCGGTGTATCAGTCTTGCCGGATCAGCTTCCATCAGCGTGATCGCCGCGTTCAGTGCATCCGGCATATACATCATATCCATCAAAGTGCCTTGCTTAATGGGGCACACAAACTTCTCTCCTTTCACTGCCGAATAGTAAATATCGACAGCATAGTCGGTCGTACCTCCTCCCGGAGGGGTCACATTCGAAATAATGCCCGGAAAACGGACAGCACGGGTATCGACACCGTATTTATTAAAATAGTAGTCGCTCAGCAACTCTGTCGTTACTTTCGTGACTCCATACATGGTACGCGGACGCTGGATCGTGTCTTGCGGCGTCTTGGTGTGAGGCGTACTTGCACCAAACGAGCCGATAGAACTGGGAGTGAACACCGCGCATCCTTGTTCACGTGCCACTTCCAGCACATTCCATAATCCATCAATACCTATCTTCCAAGCCAATTTGGGTTTCGACTCGGCAACTACGGACAACAGTGCAGCCAAATTATAAATCGTATCAATGTGATACTCTTTTACCACAGATGCCACCGCCTGCGCATCCGTCACATCGGCAATCGCCGAAGGACCGGACTCTTTCAATTCTCCTTTAGGCTCTGCACCCGGTATATAACCTGCTACAACATTTGTATTTCCATAGCGTTTGCGTAACTCCATTGTAAGTTCGGACCCGATCTGTCCGGTAGCTCCAATAATCAAAATGTGTTCCATTTTTTCTTCTGACTTAGAATAATAAGCTTAAATAGTGCGCAAAGTAAGCACTTTTTTTTCAGATTTTAATCAAAAAGACATTGTTATTCCAAGAAAAATTGTGTCCTTTGCAATATAACTTAATCACATAAACACCATGTACGGTAAAATGCAAGAATTCCTCAGCCAGACATTGGCTGAAATCAAGGAGGCCGGACTTTACAAAGAAGAACGCCTGATTGAGAGTGCGCAGCAAGCTGCCATTACAGTAAAAGGTAAAGAGGTACTGAACTTCTGTGCCAACAATTACTTGGGACTGTCCAATCACCCCCGATTGATCAAGGCTTCCCAAGAGATGATGAATCGCCGAGGATACGGTATGTCATCCGTCCGTTTTATCTGTGGGACACAGGATATTCATAAAGAACTGGAAGCGGCTATTTCCGACTATTTCCAGACAGAAGACACGATTCTATATGCTGCCTGCTTCGATGCGAACGGCGGGGTGTTCGAACCGCTCTTCACCGAAGAGGATGCGATTATCTCGGACTCGCTGAACCACGCTTCCATCATCGACGGTGTGCGTCTGTGTAAAGCGAAACGCTATCGTTATGCCAATGCCGATATGAAGGATTTGGAAAGATGTCTGCAAGAAGCGCAGGCGCAACGTTTCCGTATTGTCGTGACAGACGGTGTGTTCTCTATGGATGGCAATGTAGCTCCGATGGATCAAATTTGCGATCTGGCCGAGAAATATGATGCGCTGGTGATGGTAGACGAGTCTCACTCGGCAGGAGTGGTAGGCGCCACCGGTCACGGGGTCAGCGAATTGTATAAGACACACGGCCGCGTGGATATTTACACCGGAACGCTGGGCAAAGCTTTTGGTGGTGCGCTGGGAGGATTTACGACAGGCCGCAAAGAGATTATCGACCTGTTGCGTCAACGCAGCCGTCCGTATCTGTTCTCTAATTCATTGGCTCCGGGCATTATCGGTGCCAGCCTTGAGGTGTTCAAAATGCTGAAAGAAAGCAATGCGCTGCACGACAAGCTCGTAGAGAACGTGAATTACTTCCGCGACAAGATGACCGCTGCCGGATTTGATATCAAACCGACGCAGAGTGCGATATGCGCTGTTATGCTGTATGATGCGAAGTTGTCTCAGGTTTATGCCGCACGTATGCAGGAAGAGGGTATTTACGTGACCGGATTCTATTATCCGGTGGTTCCGAAGGAACAGGCGCGTATCCGTGTGCAAATCTCTGCAGGACACGAGAAGGCTCATCTCGACAAATGTATCGCTGCCTTTATCAAAGTGGGTAAAGAACTCGGCGTATTGAAATAAAACTTTTTCATGTCTTCCATTGTTATTGTTGGGGTGCATTAGAAGTGCCGACAAGATAACAATGGAAGATTTTTTTATTTATATATGGAAGAACTGACTCTCACGACTCCTGCCCTTCTTTTCTCGGCAGTCTCACTGATTTTATTGGCTTACACCAATCGTTTCTTATCGTACGCACAGCTTGTGCGGCAGTTGCGCGACCGCTATATGGAGAATCCTACGGATATCACGGTAGCACAAATAGAGAACTTACGAAAACGTTTGAATCTGACCCGCACCATGCAAGGACTGGGAATTGCGAGCCTGTTTCTCTGTGTGGTCAGTATGTTTTTCATTTATATCGGACTGCAACTGCTGTCCGCCTATGTATTCGGAGTGGCTCTGCTGTTGCTTATCGCTTCATTGGGCGTGTCTTTCCGTGAAATACAGATTTCCACCCGTTCGCTGGAGATTTATCTGGGAACGATGGAGAAGGGAAAGAATAAAGACAGGAAATGACCTGTAAACAAAAAAAGAGGGTATGTCGAAACTCTCATAAACTAAAAATCACCCTCGCCACAGAAAGTTGTAACGAGGGTGATTTCGATAAAAGGGGAGTTTTGACATATCCCCAACTTTTATTTGTAGCTTATTAAGTATGTGTAACTTATTAACGCTGTCCCAATTGTGAGTCTACAAAGAAAATTCCGGTATCACCGGCTTTCTTGACTTTGTCAACAATGCCTTGTGCTGTAGCTTCTTCTTCTACTTGTTCGCGAACGAATCCCCACAAGAAATCTTGTGTTGCTTTGTCCTTCTCAGCAGCAGCTACGTCAACCAGTTTGTCTACCAATTGGGAAACATGGCATTCATGTTTGTAAACGTGCTCGAATACTTCCAACGGACTACCCCAACCGTTAGGAACAACATCTATTTTATCAACTTTAGCGGTTCCTCCACGTTTGATAATATAATCTGCCATAGCATAAGCATGCTCCATCTCTTCCTGAGACTGCTTCTTCATCCAATGGGCAAAACCACTGAAACCTTCTTTCTCGAAATAGAAAGACATTGCCAAATACAGGTTAGCAGACCACATCTCAGCAGTAATCTGTTCGTTAATTGCATTTTGTAATTTTTCTGAAATCATAATCGTATCTTTTATTAAGTTGTTAATGTAGTTTCTTTTTGAACTCATTACAAAAATAACAAGATTTCAGTCCAAATTGTTCCATGCACCCCGCATTTTTAAACTACATTCACACTTTGATTGTGGCGGTTCATTTTTTACTTACACCAGCTCGTCGGAAGTATATCCTTTCGGAAGCTCACGACAGTTATAGCCGGAAGCCATTATTTCACCGTATGCACCGGCAGAACGAAGGGCTATCAGGTCTCCACGTTTGACTTTGTTCAGATCAATCGCTTTTCCGAAAACATCGGACGACTCACATATCGGACCTACTACATCGTACGCTTCCATCGGTTCTTCGGAAGTCAGGTTTTCCATCTTATGGTATGCCTGATACAAAGCCGGACGGATCAAATCGGTCATACCTGCATCGAGGATGGCAAATTTCTTCTTGGCTCCTTGCTTCACATACAGCACTTTGGATATCAACGTACCGCACTGCCCCACGACGGCACGCCCCAATTCAAAATGAAGTGTTTGATAAGGACGCAGTTTCAGTTGTCCGGCATAGGTGGCAAAATAATCTTTGAAGTTCGGGATAGCCTGACGGTTGGGATGGCCGTAATCTATCCCCAGACCACCACCGACATTTATATGTTCTACCAGAATCCGACGTGCTTCCAACTTGTCCTGTAATTCATTGACACGATTGCACAAAGCGACGAAATCGCCCATATCGAGAATCTGCGAGCCGATGTGGAAGTGAAGGCCGATAAACTTGATATTCTTCATTTCCAAAGCCACGTCTATCACTTTATCCATATCCTGCATACTGATACCGAATTTATTTTCGGCAAGACCGGTAGTGATATTGGCGTGAGTATGCGCGCCTACATCCGGATTGATGCGGAAAGCGACATTGGCTATTTTGTTTTGAGCGGCTGCCAGCTCGTTGATTACTTCAAGCTCGGGAATAGATTCTACGTTAAAACAGAAGATTCCATATTCTAATCCGAGATTGATTTCCCAGTCTGCTTTACCCACTCCCGCAAAAACGACTTTATTGGCCGGGAATCCTGCACGGATAGCGGCACGGATCTCTCCACCGCTCACGCAGTCGGCTCCCATTCCGCTTTCACGGATGATGGCAAGTACCTTCGGATTGGCATTCGCTTTGACAGCATAGTGTACTGAATAATTAGGATATTTGGCAACCTCATGGTTAATAGCCGACAATGTATCACGCAGCACTTTGGTATCGTAATAATAGAAAGGTGTCTGCAAAGTGCGGAATTTATCGATTGGAAATATTCCCTTCATAATTCAAAAACTTGTTTAGTTGGTTAAAAAAAAGCGCTTTTATCAGTTCGGTAAAAGCGCTCATATTATTGATGGAATTATTTGCCGTTGAAAAGCATATCACTCAACGACTGTAAAGCCGCCTTCTTGTCACACTCCCGAATGAGGAAGGAGATGTTATAGTTGCTTCCTCCGAATGAAATCATTCGCACCGGTATGTCGCGCATCGCATCAAGCGCTTTGGCTTCAAAACCGACATTTTCCCATTCCAGGTCACCTACAACGCAGATGATACACATTTCTTTATCAACGGTTACCGTTCCATATTTCTTCAGGTCATCCAGAATTTCATTAAGATGTTTCGTGTTATCTATCGTTACAGAAACACCGACCTCCGAAGTACAGATCATATCGATGGATGTCTGATAGCTTTCGAAGATTTCGAACACCTTACGCAAGAAACCGTGCGCCAATAACATACGGCTGGATTTGATCTTGATAGCAGTGATGTTATCTTTGGCGGCTACTGCTTTGATTTTTCCTTTCTCTGTATCATTGGAAATCAATGTGCCGGGAGCGGTCGGATCCATCGTATTCAGCAAACGTACAGGAATATTGGCATATTTAGCCGGCTGGATGCAGGTAGGATGCAGAATCTTCGCACCGAAATAAGCCAATTCGGCTGCTTCTTCGAAATGCAGCTGACGTACCGGAGCTGTCTTGTCAACGATACGCGGATCGTTATTGTGCATACCGTCAATGTCTGTCCAGATCTGAATTTCGGAAGCATTCACCGCCGCTCCGATCAGAGAAGCCGTATAATCGCTACCGCCACGTTGCAGATTGTCTATCTCACCATAAGCATTGCGACAGATGAAACCTTGCGTGATGTAGATATCCATATCCGGATAAAGTTCGAGCTGTGCCTGCAACTTCTCCTTAATATATACGGGGTCCGGCTCCGCGTTCTTATCAGTACGCATGAATTCCAAAGCCGGAAGCAGTACGGACTTCGCACCGCATTCCTGCAGGTAGAAGTTCACCATTGCCGTAGAGATCAGCTCTCCTTGCGCCAAAACCACTTTCTCTTCAAACAAAGTGAAAAGGTCTTTCGTATAGGAGCGGATGTAGTCGAAGTGAGACTTGATGACTTCGAGACCTTTCTGTTTATATTCCTGAGTTGCGAATAGCTCATCAACGTGCTGTTTATATTTAGCTTCCAGCTTATTGATAATCTCGTTGGCACCCTCCGGATTCTTCTTATACAGATAGTCCGAAATTTCCACCAATGTGTTTGTCGTACCTGACATAGCTGAAAGGACAACAATCTTCTGTTCACCATCGGTAATCAATTTGGCTACTTCCTTCATGCGCTGAGCAGAACCTACGGAAGTTCCTCCAAACTTTAAAACTTTCATTTTCGTTACTGTTTTAGTTATCTATATTTAAATCTATTTCTATTGTTCTCTGCCGGGGCATATATTCATCGGTCACATCGACAATCTGATGGTCGGCACAACGATACACCCGACCCGGATATTCTTTCAACAATTGCAGATTGTGCGTGGTCATCACAACGGATGAACCGGAACTGCAAATATTATGCAACAATTCAACAATCGATTTCCCCGTTTCCGTATCCAGGTTTCCGGTCGGTTCATCTGCCAGGATGATGGCCGGAGAATTGAGTACGGCACGTGCAATCACAATGCGCTGCTGTTCGCCACCGGAAAGTTCGTTCGGCAGTTTGTATCCTTTATTGGACATTCCTACCAAATTGAGCACTTCTTCAATACGTTCCTTGATTTCCTGTTTGTTCTTCCAGCCTGTGGCACGAAGTACAAATTCCAGATTATTGTAAACGGTACGGTCTGTCAGCAACTGAAAATCCTGGAATACAATGCCTAACTTGCGACGCAATTGCGGGATATGCTTACGTTTGATAGACCGCATATTATAATCCAGTACCTTAGCTTCACCGTCAATTACATCCAGTTCGCCATAAAGGGTCTTGAGCAGACTCGTCTTTCCCGAGCCTACTTTTCCGATCAGATAGACAAACTCTCCTTTGTGCAATTCCAGATTTACATCACTCAGCACACAGAGTTCCTGTTGATGGATTTCTACGTTCTTATATCGTATCAACGCCTCGTCATCCATACCGACTCCCGCTTTAATTGTTAATTTCTAATCTTTACTTATTAATGCTTCTTCCATGTACTGCTATGTCTTTCCTGCAGTTCACGCGCAAGATCTTCAATGCGATAGCCTTTTGAAGTCAGCAATACAATCATGTGATAAATAAGGTCGGCTCCTTCGTAGATCAGGCGTTCGTCAGTGCCGTTGGTTGCTTCGATCACTGTCTCGACTGCTTCTTCACCTACTTTCTGTGCCATCTTATTGACTCCGGACTCAAACAGGCTGGTTGTATAAGAGCCTGCGGGCATTTCTTCGTGACGTTTGTCGATAAAGTCTTGCAATGCTTTCAGGAACATCACAGGTTCTTCATTCTTCTCGCCCCAACAGGTATCTGTACCTGTATGGCACACAGGACCTGCCGGATTAACCTGAATGAGCAACGTATCATTGTCGCAATCGGCCTTGATAGAAACAACATGAAGGAAATTACCGCTTTCTTCGCCTTTTGTCCACAGACGATTCTTTGTACGGCTAAAGAATGTCACTTTTCCGGTTTCTACCGTTTTATCATAGGCTTCCTTATTCATGAAGCCCAACATCAAGACTTTGCGCGTCTCATTGTCTTGTATGATAGCCGGAACAAGTCCGTTCATTTTCTCGAAATCCAATTCCATTTTATTCAATATCTTAATTTACTATTTACGCATTATAATACCTTCGCCGCAAAGATACGATTTTAAATCGGGAATTTTAATTTCTCCGAAATGAAAAACGCTGGCTGCCAATGCCGCATCTGCTTTTCCTTGCAAAAAGACGTCACGGAAGTGTTCTTTACTGCCTGCTCCACCCGATGCAATGATAGGAATAGAAAGCTGTCCAGCCAAAGCGGCAAGTGCTTCGTTCGCATAGCCGGTCTTCACACCATCATGATTCATACTCGTGAAGAGTATCTCTCCCGCTCCGCGTTCCTGCGCTTCCTTAGTCCACTCGAACAGGTCTTTATCCGTTTCGATGCGTCCTCCGTTCAAGTAACATTTCCAACCGTTCTCGGTCTGTTTCGCATCTACCGCCAATACACAGACCTGTGAGCCGAAATTCTTTGCAATCTCATCAACCAATCGGGGATTACGGATAGCGGAAGAATTGATGGAAATCTTATCTGCTCCCGCATTCAGCAGACGGTCTACATCACTCAATTCATTGATCCCTCCCCCTACGGTAAACGGGATATTGATATTAGCAGCAATCCGTTTTACCAATTCCGTAAAAGTCTTACGTCCCTCGTGGCTTGCAGTAATGTCCAGGAAAACAAGCTCATCTGCTCCCTGTTCACTGTAAGCACGGCCCAGCTCCACCGGATCACCGGCTTGGCGCAAGTTGACAAAATTCGTTCCTTTCACGGTTTGTCCGTCTTTTATATCCAGACAAGGTACTATTCTTTTTGCTAACACAATCTTATTTTATTTACTGTTCAACAATTTACAACCTATCTATATGCCTAAGCTTGCTTCTTAAATTTTTCTTATTTCATCAAATCCTCTTATATAACTTCTCCTTATTATATAAGGTATATTCTGATATGCGAATTATAAAAAGATTCTCAAATCTTGTAAGGTGATATGACCTTCATACAATGCTTTACCAAAAATAACTCCAGGAACACCAGCCTCATCCAAAGCGACAATATCATCCACCTTGCTTACCCCGCCACTGGCCATCAGATAGAGATCGGGGAATTTTGCCAACATCTCTTTATACAAATCGATAGAAGGGCCACTCAGCATTCCATCACAGCTAATATCCGTACAGATTACTTTTCGTATACCTTTATCCATATAATTTTCCAGAAACGGAAAAAGCTCACAGGCGCTTTCGTCTTTCCAACCATTGACGGCTATCTTATGATCTTTTACATCTGCTCCCAAAATGATCTTCTCACTTCCGTATATTTCCAGCCAATGGCAGAATAATTCCGGGTCTTTCACCGCAATGCTTCCTCCGGTTACCATCTGCGCACCGCTCTCAAAAGCAATTTTCAAATCCTCATCGCTCTTTACTCCACCACCAAAATCTATAACGAGAGAAGTACGTGTCGCAATCTGTTCCAACACCCGATAGTTAACGACATGATGAGAAGCAGCGCCGTCCAAGTCTACCACATGAAGCCTGCGGACACCATTCGCTTCAAACTCCTTAGCTACTTCCACCGGGTTCTCATTATATACCTTTTTACTATCGTAATCTCCCTGGGAAAGGCGTACGCACTTCCCATCAATAATATCAATGGCTGGAATAATTTCTATCATCTATTTATTTACTATTTGACGATTCACTAAATATTTATTTCAAACATCGAAATGTTTTTCATGACACATCATCCATACTGTTACCGGCAGAGGTTCAGGAAATTTGTCAGAATCTTCTCTCCTGTCTTGCCGCTTTTCTCCGGATGGAACTGGGTAGCATAAAAGTTATCTTTATGCAACGCAGCACTGAACGGGTGAATATAATCAGTTGTAGCAGCAGTAAAGTCGCAGGTCGGCACATAGAAGCTATGCACAAAATAGACAAACTCTTCTTCGGTAAAGCCTTCAAACAATTTGCTATTCGTTTGCCCAATGGTGTTCCATCCCATGTGAGGCACTTTATCTTCATGTTTCTGCGGGACAAAACGTTTTACGTCCACATCAAAGATATTCAAACAATCGACTCCTCCTTCTTCGGAATACCGGCACATCAACTGCATGCCGAGACAAATTCCCAATACAGGCTGACGGAGATTCTTTATCAGTTCGTCCAGTCCCGTAGCTTTCAAGTGGTTCATGGTAGTTTCCGCCTCTCCCACTCCGGGAAAAATGACTTTATCAGCCGATTGGAGTTCTTCTTTATCAGCAGTAATCACCGCTTCTACACCTAACCGCTTTAAGGCATAATCTACAGAACGAATATTGCCGGCATTGTATTTTACAACTGCTACTTTCATCAGCTAAATATTACAGTTTTATTTTTGTAGGTCAAGACTTTGCGCTCGATGTGCTTCTGCACTGCACGCGAAAGAACGATTTTCTCCAAATCCTTTCCTTTATTTACGAGGTCTTCAATGGCGTCTTTATGAGTGATGCGTACTACATCCTGTTCAATAATCGGCCCGGCATCCAGCTCGGTCGTCACATAATGACTGGTTGCACCAATAATTTTTACTCCTCTCTGGAAAGCTGCATGGTAAGGCTTCGCCCCTACAAACGCGGGAAGGAAAGAGTGATGAATATTGATAATCTTATTCGGATAAGCGTTAATCATCTGTTCGGAGATCACCTGCATATAACGTGCCAATACGATAAATGTAATCTTATGTTTGGCAAGCAATTCCATCTCTTTGCGTTCCTGTTCTTCTTTTGTCTCCTTGGTGATAGGGAACAGATAGAAAGGAATTCCGAAACGTTCTGCCACGTGCTGCAAATCCGGATGGTTACTTATAATAAGAGGTATCTCTACATTCCACTCTCCTGCCGTATACCGGGCTAGCATATCGAAAAGACAGTGTGACAGCTTGGATACGAAAATAGCCATGCGTGGTTTTACATCAGAGAAATAAAGGCGAAAATCCATTTCATATTTTTGTCCGTAGAGTGTTCTGAAATAATCTTCAATTTTTTCCTGCGGAACCAGAAAGTCTTTCAGTTCCCATTCAATACGCATAAAGAAGATGTTCTCTACATGGTCTACATACTGATCCAGATAGATAATATTTCCTTTGTTTACCGTAATAAAGTCTGTCACTTCCGCAAGGATTCCCGGTTTGTCGGGACAGTGCAATAACAGTTTGGCTGTTGTCATCATTCTTTTTACTAATTAACGATTCCAGGCAGAATCTTTTCCACCTTTTTAATTTTAGTCCGCAAAAATAACGATTTATTGCAAAATTACGAATTAATCAAGCAGAAAGTTGATATAAAAACGGTGATTTCTTACAGATAGAAAGATATCGGGAGCCATTTTCTATGAAAAGAATGACAAACTTTAGGATAGCGACATCATTGCCTTCGGATAGTGACGGCATTTCATCGCAATAGTATCACTATAAAGATCGGATCCCCTTACTATTCGATCTGAAGGAAAACGAATATTTTTTTTCATTACAAAAGCACTCAAAATGAGACACTAAGCATTTTTCTCGTTTTTTATTGAAAAAATCTTTTCTCAAAACGCTTGCAGGTTTACAAAAAACAACTACCTTTGCACCCGCAATCGAGAGAGATGCAGATTAATAAATTGAAATTCTGGTGCGTTAGTTCAGTTGGTTAGAATACATGCCTGTCACGCATGGGGTCACGG
>OGNV01000477.1_pt1 | contig 37353 bp, 44 predicted proteins | sample 1573561 | NCBI WGS metagenome assembly OGNV01 (sample SAMEA2581892, study PRJEB24529) | metagenome | biome: Human gut stool | place: China | collected 2011
TTTTTGCAATAGTCTGATTAAGAGTATTAACGCTGCTGTACAATGTGCCGCTTGTGATATAGTTCGGGCTATTCTCCTTAGGTGCAGTATCGAAGGGCTTTTTGTTAAGTTTGTCCTTTAGTGCCTTATCCAGATATGTTTTATTGTAAGCATCTGTAATTCCGTAACCGGCAAGCGTGTTTGCCTTATCAGCTTTTTTCTTAAGAGCAGGCTGTACATAAGCTTCATCATAATCATCAATCATTAAATCTGCTTTTGTGATTACTTCATCTTTTGCTTTTTCGATTGCTGTGTTTATATCATCTTTTGTTGCGAGCGTACTACCTGCTGGCTCGAATTTTGATTTGTCATTAATAGCTTTTTCTGTGACTTTAACGATAAAGTGCTGTGCTGTAATAACAGCTCCGCTGCTGTCAGACAGCACAACCTCACATTTAGTCACGCCCGGCAGAGATAGAACATTATCTGTAAGCTCAACAACGATTACATTATCTGATATTGTGCAGCTTTGAGCACTTGCAACTATAACATTGTTTGTTACAGCGTTAAGAACTGCTGTCATAGAACTGTCAAGCGTGACCTCTGCATCATTTGCAGTCAATGTTACATCAATATATCTTGATTTTTTATCAAGCTGATAACTGTATAAAATCTGAGTTGATGTTTTTTTGAGCAGGTCTAAATTAAGTTTGTAATGCTGTATGTTCATCGTTGCCTCCTGTTTCTTCTGCAAAAATGACTTCGGATTCAGCAGGAGCCTTATCCTTATCGTCTTCACAAACTGTTTTTTCTTCTGTGATGAATTTCATAATAACCTCCTACCAAGTTGCTTTTTGTAGAATACCGTTTTTAAATGTCAGCGTAAATTCTTTCCATGTATTTGCTGTACCGTCACTTCTGAACGATGTAACATAATAACCTTTAAAAGTTCCGCTAATAGTACCGCCCTCAAATTTCCAATCGCTTAAAACCGCTTTTCGTAAATAATTGTTATGTAAATTAAGATCACACCCGGTATGAAGTTGGTCTTTTTCGTAATCGTCAGAAAGCTTTTGAGCAGTATATGTTAGTTTCATAGTGAATGCTTCTGCATCGTCAGAACTCATGTATGCCCATGTCATATACGCACTATTTGAATTGAGGTCAAAAGATAAGCCTCGTTTGTTGTCATCGTGTAAATATGAGCTTGTACCAACCGAGCCGACTTCATTATCGTTGTAATAAAAGTCTTGCCCGTATTGACTAAGTGACATCAGCTTTTTATCTCCGAGGTTATATACATTAAGCTGTGCATTTTCAAACTTTATGTATTCCGAGATATTATTCCATGCAATCCTCACATCTTCCGCCGATTGCTGTAAAAGCGTACTCCAACGATTAGTGCCAACCACTTTATTGACTTCAAGAAAAAGTCCCTCTGCGGTCTGAGTGAACAACGATTCATTAACAGAGCTTGCCCAAGATTCAGACACATGGAGAACAGTTGTGTCTAAATCTTGCTTGATTTCATTTACTTTAGTTCTATCGTGTAACTGTTGAGCATTAAGTTCTGTAATGCGATTGTTTATCGTTGTTAGTTTGCCTGTGAGCTTTGCCGCTATTGAAGATAGGGAAACAGTATTAAGCAGCGGATTTGCAGGAAATTCTTTAATCTCTACTATCCGGTAGTTTCTTTTTCTGTTGCGGTTACGGTCAACCAAAGTTACTACATCATACAGACTGTAGGATAGAATTTCCTTATAAATCTCCGGCTGAGCTTTGGCAAGGTCGATAACCTTACAGGTGTATGACTGCTCGGGTTCAGCCATATTCGCAAGCTTGACAACACCGTTGTCTAAAAGCGACTGAGGGTCTGTGTATCGTTCATCACGCCAAACATAACTGATTACTTTGTCTGTGTAGGTGTGATTTTCAATGTACTCACAGCCGTTATTAACGCTTGCAATAGATAAGCCGTCCTTGCCGTAGGCATACAGTCTTGTAACCAAGCCTGAAGAGCTGCCTTTGTAGTTTAAGTCTGTGAGATTTAATTCGTCGGTAAAATACACTCCTTTCGGCTCGGTGTTGTTTTCGGGCTTTATAAGAGTAATAGTTTTTTGCTTTGTATTGTATTCATACACATTGCCGAAGATTGTGGAATTGGTACATTGATTTAAAATGTCAAGCGGAGTTACATCGGTCAGCTCAAAGCTGCAGCGCTTACTTACAAGAGTATCGTTTTTTACTGTCCAGTCAGTATTGGCAAGTATTTCAATACAGATATTATGAAAACTCTCGGTAGTCTTATTAAAACTTGTAAACATATCAGCACGAAGGTCGTCAAGATTTAACTCACAAACAATTGTAGATACAGTCTTGCGTTCGTTGATACTTTTAATCAAATATCTCTGATTATCGTATTCAACCTCACCGTCCAAAGCAAAATATTTATACAAGCTGTGCTTAGGCGATATGTCAAATTGCAGGCTCATCATACCGCCGTAGGTTTTTGTAACGCAAAAGGTGCTATCAATATCTGTAAACAGCTTTACATCATTGTTGTAAAAGATTTTTAAAACCATTTAAACACCCCTTAAATCACACATAAACAGGCGTGTAAATTACCTGAATATCAGCCTGAGAATTATTACAGCTTATTGTATTAGCTCCGGGATAAAGCAAAGGAAAATCAATTAAGGTGCTGTCAAGGAACTTATTAACTCCGCCGAGCGTAATTAAACCAAGCTCACCGTCAAGAACTAACGGTGTATTTGCCGAAATATTAATAACAACTATTCCCATAATTGAAAGCAATGAGCTTTGCTCGGGTAATGTCACCTTAAGCTTAAACTTACAGGGAGTAGTTGACTGACAATATATTTTACCGTTTGGGGCAACCGTTGCGGTGATTGTAGGCTTGTGACGGACAGCCATAAAGGTGTATGTAACATCGTGCTCTCCGCTGCCGTCAAATGCTGCTGCGGCAATAGCCGTAACTACTGAGGTATATATGTAGCCGTCCGGCAGGGATATTTCAACTGCTTTGCCGATTATTTCAGCCTCAAACCTTGTAATATTATCGGTTGCCGCTGAATATCTGTCCGTAATCTCAGTGCATTTAGCCGAACATCCGTCCAAGCGAGGGAAAAATGTAAGAGTAACAGTCAGAGTTCTCGTTCCGTATTCGGCAGAATACAATGCAGGCATTTTCACAAGATTTGTATTAGCTGAAACATTATTTGTAAGCGTCGTACCGCTTACAGAATAGCTAAGCAGTCTTGCACTGTAATTAGAAATATCAATGTTATTAACTGTCATTTCTGTCATAAACCATTACCCTCCCAAGCTAATTCTTCTGACATATACTGAGCAGTCGCAACGGCGAATTCTCTGCCGTCAACCTCAAGATGATTTACTATGTTGCCTTGTAGCACTACTTTTTGTTTATCAGCATTTTGCATCTCAACTGTATGTACCACATTAGCTGTAAGCTGTTCTGCTACAAAGTTTTTACCTTCTGCTACGGCAGCACGCATTTTCGACACCAAGCCGTTAGCTGACACGCCCGACTGCAAGCGTTCGGTAAATTTTGACGCCACATCATCGGCTTGCTTATACAGCTTCGGCGCTTCGTCATCAAGACCTATTTCGCCGCCCTCAAGAGTATACTTAAAGATTTTTCTGAATACCTTTGACGGAGAGTGTATATCCCACTTCTTTTTGAAAATTGCAAGAATATTATCAGCGACCGATGAAGCACTTGCATATAGCTCAGGTGATCTTTCTTTTATTCCGTTAATCATTCCCTGCATAGCTTCATCCATAGTCTCTTTGCATTCAGGAGGCAATTGGTCATAATTGTTAATAATATCTTCAACAACTTTTTTATCTTCATCTGAGATTTTACCGCCGTATAGTTCTGTTTGAGATAGCATAGCTAACCAAGTTGAAAGCTGTTCCCGTTGATTTGTATCAAATGATTTTGTGAATTTATCGTTTATATCAGCCAATTTTTTATTATGTTGCGAATACTCATTTGCAATTAATTGGTCATATTTTTGTTCAATAAGTAATGTATCGCAACCGCCTGAATCATATTCTTTTTTAATTTCAGCCTGCTTAGCTTGCTCAAGTGCTACAAGGTTGTCGTTACTTCTTTTGTTTTCTCTTGCAATATCTTCATTATACTTTTTTTGATTTTCGGAATAAGTTTTTAAACCATCAGCTCTATCTTTATAGCCATCTTGTAAAATTTTGAGAGTTTCGGAACAAAGTGTATTAGCTTCGGCAACTGCAGCATCATAGTCTTTGTTGGCGGCTTCTCGCTGTTGGTTATACCATTCATCCGTATATTGCTCATCAGTACCAATTAAAGCTCTTTTTTCTGCAAGCCAATTGATTTTTTGTTGTTCAGCCGCTTTAACAGTGTCATCTCTCGTTTGTTCTGCTGTTGCGGTATATTCACTTGAGTAAGCCTCATATTCTTCAAGTGATAAATCGTGATTTTCGGCTAAATCTTTAGCCATATCCTTAACAACACCCTGATAAGCTTCCTGAACCTTTAGCTGTTCATCTGCAAGCTCCTTTTGCTTTGCGAATAAATCATCAAGTCTTTGAATTTCTTCCTCAGTCAGACTTGTTCGTTCTTCTTTGGCGTGTCGAGCTATTTCCGTAATTTCAGTCTGTACTTCATCCATTTTTTGAGTTAATTCAGACTGTCTTTCATTTGAAATAATGATAGCATCATTAAATCCTTCGAGTGCATCTCCAGACTGCGAAAGGCTGTTAATATAATTTGTTGCACAATCAGCAACATTAGCATAAGCTTCAGCTATTCCTTCATACGATTCTGCAAGAAGTTGCTCAGATGATGTTTCTTGCTCAACACATAAATTCAAAGCTGCTATTCCTGCTGCAAGAGCGGCTACTGCAGTGATTACTATGCCTATCGGATTCAGATTCATAGCTAAATTCCACGCATATTGAGCCGCAGTGGCAAGTGTAATCTCTCCTGTTAATGCACCTACTGCTATTTGTTTTAAGGTTATAGTATTTAGTGCAGCTGCCTCAGCAAGACTTTCTGCGGTTACCGCTGCTGTATGGGTAGTAATTAACGCTGTAACTGTTGATATTATAGAATATGATTTGAATGCTGCATACACGGAGGTTATCACACCTAACAGCACCTCTGAATTATCAGCAAGAAAATCAACTGCTTTAGACAAAGGTGGCAAAACAACCTTTGCTACATTTGTAAAAGCCTTACCTAAGTTGACAACAATGTTTTTCACGCTGTCAATAGCCTTTTTAAGACCGCCGTTTTCAAACGACTTTTTAATAGTGTTTACAGCCTCTTTAACGGGTGCTTGAAGTTCTTTAGGCAACAGCTTATTAAGATTATCAACGAGTTCCGAAACAATAACCTTTGCGGCTTTGATTAAGTCAGGTGCGTGTTCGATAACGCTTGTTATTAAAGTCTGAATTATATTAACAGCAGACTTTGCAAGTTTATCGGCATTGTTTGCTATACCGTCAACAAAAGCCTGCAAAAAGTCAACAGCGGCATTCAGCATTTCAGGCGCAGCCTCAGCCGCTTTTATTGCAAGCTCTCCAAAAATAGAGCCTGCCTCTTCAATCATTTCCGACAGTCCGCCGTTTTTGAAAGCCTCAGTCAAGCGGTTTACATAGTTTTGTGCCTCGACAGCTGCTTCTTGCAAGGGTTCTGACATACCCTCATAAATTTCAATGCCTAAGCCCTCAAGTCCTGATTTAAGAATAGTAATTTGACCTTGCAGGTTATCCTGCATAGTATCAGCCATTGTCTTAGCCGCACCGTCAGCATTGTTGATGTTCTGCGTAAGATTATCAAAGTCAGAGTCGCTTGCATTTATGATTGCAAGCATACCGCTCATTGCCTCTTTGCCGAAAAGTGTACTTGCGGTTGCAGCCTGTTCGGTTTCGCTTAATCCGCTAAACTTTTCCCTCAGCTGTTTCATTACATCTATGAGTGGCAGAGCGTTGCCCTCTGCATCTGAAATAGATATGCCGTACTGCGTCATAACATTAGACATTTCTTCGGTTGGAGAGGCAAGGTTAGAAAGAGCCGTTTTAAGACTTGTGCCTGCCATACTGCCCTTAACACTTGCATTGGCCATAAGACCAAGGGCAAGTGAAACATCTTCGACAGAGTAACCCATTGTGCCGGCGAGAGGTGCTACATACTTAAAGCTTTCACCGAGCATTGATACATTCGTATTTGCACTTGATGAGGCTTTGGCAAGTACATCTGCAAAATGTGTGCTGTCTGATGCTTTAAGGTTAAACGCTGTAAGTGCATCTGTAACAATATCTGATGTTGTTGCTAAGTCCAAACCGTCAGCGGCGGCAAGGTTCATAATACCGTCAATACCATTTAACATTGATTCTGTGTTCCATCCTGCCATTGCCATATATTGTAAAGCAGATGCCGACTCGGATGCAGAGAACTTTGTTTTTGCACCCATTTCTTTTGCCTTGTCGGTCAGACTTTGCAATGAATCACCTGTTGCACCGCTGATTGCAGATACTTTTGACATAGCCGCCTCAAATGACGAGCCGACTGTTGCCGCTGCTGTTGCTCCTGCACCAAGTGCAGCAGTAATGCCAGCAAGCGTTGTTGTAACCGCAGATACGCCTGCCTGAGCTATTGATTTTATTTTATCAATACCGCTCTTAAAGCCGTTTGTATCTATTTTTGTGTCAATTTTAATAGAGCCATCATATGCCAAATTACTCACCACCTTTTTGTAATGACTTTGCACAATATAAAAATGCCCCTATACCTTGACGATTTGTCAAAGTATATGGGCATTTCATAACCGCAGTAAGGACATTTAATTTTTGATTTGCTTTTCATCATTTAAAATTAAAATCAATTACTCTAATATTATCTTTTTGAGCCTCTGATATAGATAAAGTTTCATTTTCAAAAGATACCTTATCTGTTTTATAATTAACAAGTATATCCATCTGCTCTTGTAAGCTTAAATTGAAAATATCAGACTTTAACGCTCTTACAAGTGCTTTGTAACAGATATCCTCCGTACTTTCAGTTGATAAAATCACATTAATATAATCTACTGAAATTTTATCATCAAGTTTAAGCAGAGCAATATCTATATCAATCTTGCCATTATCCGAATTAACCAAGTATAGATTGTCGCTGCATTTTTTATATGTAAATTTTACACCTTCTATCGTAAAATCAGACACAATACTTTGAACGAGCTCGTCTTCACTTAATGTAGATAAAACATCACTTTGTGTTGTTTCAGGTTCAAGAGTAGTTTCCTCAACTGTTTTATTAATAGCTGATGTTGTTTGTGAATTATCAGTAAAAGAAATACTTGAATCGTTATTTACATTATTTGAGCAAGCTGTGCAGTTGATTGCAAGCAATGACAAGATAAGAAAGCATAAAACCTTTTTCATAGTACCACCTCGTGAAATAATATAACTTTAACAATATTATATAAATTTCACAAAAGGTTGTCAATCGTTTCTCCGTTAATAAGTGCGTCCTCAATGCTTGAAATTTGTTTTTGCACTTTTTCCTTGAGAGGCAGCTTGTATTGCTTTTTCATTTTTTGATAAAACGATTTTTGAGAAGCTGTCATTTTAGAATTGATTTCTATTGACCTGTAACCCATTATTTTTACGAACTCTGTGCTGTCTGATAATGACAACATAAGAGCGTGGAACTTCCACCAATGGAGCTTTGTTTGTTCAAGGTCAATGTGATACTGTTCAAGAAATGCCGAAAATATATAACCGTCATCATAATCATAGTTGAAAATCTCTTTTTCTGATGTATGACTGCTGTTCTGTGGCTCTTTTCCGCAACGATAAAAACAAAGAATTTTATTTACCGTTTCTTCGTCAGCTCGTGGCGGCGGTTGTTTGTCACAGAAAATCAGATTTTTTATATCTGAAATAGTTTTATGAGCGTTTTCGCTTTCATCAGATAATAGTTTCTCAAACTCAATCCATACGCTAAAGTCAGTATGTATTTTATATTCTGTACCTGCGATTTTCAGACTGTCAGGCACAGAATTAATAAGCATATTCATCACTTAACAATCTTTGGACGGTTGTTGTAATGATTCTTGTGCTTATTTCTACGCTGCTGACGGTTGCCGAGTTTTGATTTATACTGTTCGCCGACTGCCTTGTCAAGCTTATTAACCGCAACAATAACGCCCTCATACGCATTAATGCAGGTTGTAAGATTTACCGATTCACCAAACACCTTTTTTGCAGTACCTTCGCCGAAAACATCATCAAAGAACTCAAAAATAGCAGTGCACTGAATACGAATAAGCTCTGACCTGCGTTTACCGTTTGTGTCAAGCTGTTTCATTTTTGCACTTACAGTATCATTTGCTTTTTCGTAGCGTTCCATTTCAAGTGCATCTGCTACATCAATATCCTGTAATGTTACATTATTAATAATCATTATTTATACCTCCTTAAGCAGATTTAGCTGTAAATGTTTTAGTTGATGTATCAAAAGTACCCTCAACAGGGTCACCTTTGCCGAGGAAGTTTCCGCTGCAGCCCATTTCGCCGTCATCATTTGTAAAAGATGCAACCTCGACAGCAACATTAAGCTTGCGTGCGTGGTATGATGTTCCGGTTGAACCTTCCTTCTGGTCAAGGTCAACGATAACATACTCGGTTTCTGCATCTTCGCCGACAAGCTGATTTTCGCCGATTTTGATGATAAAGTTAATAGCGTCCTGCTCACGAATTTGGTCAATATCAAAAGCAGTAGTCCAATCATATCCGCTGATTGACTTAGTTGCTGATTTATCGCATACATACTTCCTGCTCTTAGTCTGAGCTGATGGATTTTCATCAAGTGTTTTTGCACCGACACCCAAAAGTGCAAATGCTTTTTCTTTGCTGCCGTTACTGCAGTTAAGATAATTTGCCTGCATTCTTCTCTGTCTAATTACTTCAGCCATTTTTTACCTCCAAATTTTTAGTATATTCCAAACGACACTGTATTTGATACCTTGCCGTCTTCGTATCATTGTTCATTACATAGCCTGATGACAAAACCTTGATTGACTGAGCAGTACAGCCGTCAGGGAGCTTAGGTAATTTGCGGTTTATGTTTTGTTCTGCAATCCAATCCTCAAGCCTTTCGTAAAATTCAAGGTTTGCCATATTTATTCCGTTTTCCTGACTGTAACATTCTCGGCTTGCAAAGATAAAGAGATACTGACACTTAGCAGAGCCGTCAATGTAGCTTTTTACTACAGTTTTGCAAGGTACAGTTTCAATGCTGTACTGCTCTGCATCTTCGCCGAGATAGTCAACATTCAGCTCTGAATCAGCCTCAAGAATTTCACAGTCACAAAACCATTTAAACAATGATTTTATAATTGATGTTTCCATTATTTACCTCCGCACTTTTCCTTTGCGGTTTTCAAAATGTCTTCCAAGTGGTCTGCTTTCATACGCTCGAACCAAAACTTACCTCGCAAACCGCCTTTTGAAGTACCTTCTTTGCCTTTGCCGGCATTCATATAGTAATTTGTGTGAGCATATACAGCATTGTAAACAACTTCGCCTTTGCCGATTTTTGTGCCCGTGATACCGCTTTTTTTAAGATAACCTGTATCAAAAGGCACATAAGGGTCAGAACGGCGGAGGACTTCGCTGTCAACAATTTTCTGTACCTTGCCCTCAGCCTGCAAGCCTCTGTCTTTAAGCATTGTTTCAGTTGTGTTAAAAAGCAGTTTAATAATCATTTAACCACCAATTTAATATGCTTTGAATAGTTAGAAGCATTGAGATTTTCAGTTACTGATACAATCTCAAGCGCATCATAATTCTTGATTATGTCAGCCGAGCTTATAACCTCGCAGTCAACCTCGCCCTTAACGATATAATCGCCTTTCTTTAAGGTAAAACAGTTGAAAGCCTCATCGGCAGGCATTGCCTTGTAGGTTGATTTGTCAACATACTTTTCAAGAGCCGAGTGCGGTACACGAATAATGTACTCATCACTACGCTTGACCTCTTTGTCAGATATAAGGAACTGGTCTGCACCATGAAAATTAACATCAGCCAATATATGCTTGCTCCACAGTTTTTCACGCCCTAAAGTTTTACTGCAAAAAAGCGTAACAGTTGTATGATTTGTAAACATCAACGCACCCCCTGATACAGTAAGCCTGTATTATACAGTTCTTGTCTGATCGCATTAAACATTGCTCTTCTTTCCATGTCTGTAAGTTCGTCAATGTTATAGTCCTTGTATGTAACGCTGTAACCGTCCGTATTCTCTGACTTAATACCCTGCGGAATGTTCTCAACGCTTTTGCGGAGCTCATATGCCGCCTCGGCAGCGGCACAAACAGCATTTTTTACAGGCTCAGTAACCTCTTTTACTCCGCCGCTGACAATATAGTTAATTAAGCGTTCAGCCTTGCGTGCATAGCTGTTAAACTCCTGAGCAGGTATCAAAGTACCTGCCCAAGAATCTGTATAATAAGAATAATCTGCATACATATCAGGACACCTTAATATTACGGAACACACCGCACTTAGTTGTGTTTTTGAGAGCAACAGCGGCAACCATTTCAACCTCTGCTTTCTTAACCGCACCCGGTGCAGTGAGGTCAGGCATATATGTTTTAATGATTGATGAGCCACTGAGGGAAACACCATGGAAAGCATCAAGACCAAGCTGTACAGCGTAAAGATCTGTAAGACCTGTTACCTTCGAGCTTGATGCACCTGTTTCATAAATCGGCACACACGGTACTGTGGCAGAACCGTTGTAATAGTTACCCATATCGTAAAAAATGATATTGTCATAACCCTGAGCAGTTTTACCGAAAGCGTCCTCGGCTCTTGTAAGATAGCCTGCACGCTGAGCAACACTTTTGAGCTTTGCAATGAGCTTGCTGTTACCGAGTAAGAATGTTGGCTTGCCGTCAATACCACCGATAAACTCGTTGAGCATATCAATCATAGTCTGATAATTGCTTGTAAGATTTGCAGTTGTTGAAAGGTCAACTACTGTCTTATCAGAGCCTGCATTGTACTCAGTGCTTGTGCCTTTAAGCAATGTTGTAAGACCGTCAAAATCAACTGCTTTGTCAGTTTTTGAACCGTTGATGCAACAATTCTGAAAATGGTTTCTTGTAGCAAGAGTCATCTGCTCAAGCTGGAACGCAATCTCGTTTGTTGTTGCCTCCTGTACCACACGGTCAACTTCACTTGCTCCACCAAAAATTTTAAGGTCAACACTTTTCTTAATTCTCTTTGCCTCGTTTGCTGTGTACTCGCTGTTGATTGCTCTGCCGGCAGCGGTTGACGGTGTCTGTAACTGCAAATAACCGTATGTCATTGTTGAACCGCCAACACCCGGTGATACGCAGTCATCAAAAGTGAGTTCGTCAATAAACTGTGAGCCACGGCGGAGAGTGTCGATAACTTCCTGTGTGACCTTGTCGGCTCTGCCGACACTTGCTTCTGCTAATGTAATAGGCATATGTTTTCCTCCTTATTTCTTGTAAAAATCTTCAACGGCAGACTTTATGTTCGAGCCTGACTTTGCTTTTGCTCCGCCTGTATGTCCGCCGAGGTCAAGTTTCCTCTTGGGTTCTTCTGCTGTTTTAAACAAAAACGGCTTTGACTGTTTGAGTTCCGCAAGCTGTTCGTCAAGACCTGTGATTTTGCCGTCTTCGCCCTGTGCAATCTTCGACATATCAAGATTAGCCTTTACAGATACCAAATCCGCTGCACCTGCGTTGTTGATAGCATTTTCAACAGCCTGCTCAAACTTATAGTCATTGAGCTTTTTCTCACCGTCTGCCTGTGCCTGTGCAAGCTTTGTCTGCCAATCAGGGTCATAACCCTCGAGATTTTCATTTGCAGTTTTAAGCTGATTTGACACATCGTCATACTTTTCCTTTTCGATGTACTGACCGCCTGCAAGGTTACCGAGCTTGACATCTGCAGCATTGTTCACCTTTTCGGCAAACTGGTCAAATGTCAGAGCCTCATCACCAAACAAGGCTTTAAGGATTTCCATTAAGTCCATAGTTTTACCTCCGTTTAAATTTTTTACAATATTAAAAGCCCCCGAAAATCGGGAGCTTATAACCTATAAATATAAATTTGTGGCAAAAGTAAAAGGAGTATTTCAAATACCCCTTTAAATGCCGTTTAAAATCGTTTAATTTGCGTTTTAATTGATTAGTAGTGTAATTTTACTTTTAAATGTAAAATTAGTTACAAGCCAAATTTTGAGCCTGCTTTATTTTCTTCATATCCAATTCCGTTATTACATTCTTTCATCTCTTTAACTTTGCCAAAATTAAAATTCATAGGAATTCCATTAGGGAAAGCATCACAACAAGGTTTCCATCCATCTAATAGAAATTTTTTATGATGTTTACATTTACCGCAGTCTACAATACAAATCATCAATATTTTCTCCTCATATATTTTTCATAAAATTGTTTCATCTCTTCAGATACTTGAGTTCCACGCTTTCTCAGTACTTCTAATTCAGCAAGAGCTTCAGCTCCATCGTTATACGCAATAAAGCTAATACCTTTAATATGAATTTCTGATAATTTTTCATACAAGATTTTAACTTCTTTTGATGTTTTTCCAAATATCATTTTTGCGTGTCCGCTTTCATGTACAATTGCTTCCTCTAATGAATTTGCAACTGATAAATTCGAGTTAGCAAATAATTTATCAATTTCTTCAAGTGTTTTATTAGAAAGTACATCCGTATTTAAGTTTAGTTGTAGCAATCCATTTCCAATCGGTTCGATTTGTAAAACTGGAGTTCCGTCTGGAGTCTTAGGAAGACTCTTCGCTACAATTTCACTTATAACAAACTTGCCATTAGCCTCACATTTGGACATTGTATCAACAATCATTTTACCAACTTCTGAAGAAATATTTTTCCCATATGTAATAAGTTCAAAATCATCAATGTCTATATTTTTTATTATACTCTTTTTTGCGTTTTTTGCAACAGCTTTTTTATTCGCCTGCACCGCCTTTTGCGCCGTACTTCTGCCAAAGCCGTACTTCTGAACTCTGTCACTGCGCTTAAGTAAACCAGTTTTATCGCAGAAATTATCAAGCTCAGACTCACGCCTTTTCAGCTTTACCGATTCCTTGTCAAATATATTCTGATAAGCCTTGCGCACAGCGTTGTCCTCTGCACCCTTTATACTTTCATCGTAAGCCGCAAGGATGCGTTTTGACTCCCTGATTTTTCTTTCATAAGCTCGTTGCTTTTGTTCTGCTTCATAAAGAGTGTGCATAGAGCCGTCAGGATACTCAATATTTTTAGCGTCCATCTGCTTTAGCTTTTCTTCGTCATACATTCGTGTACCGCCAAAATACGGATACCAATCGTGTCTGCAGTTCCACCCCTTAAAACCGTCGCCTGAGCCGTAGCCGATGTCAGACAGGGAAAGGTAACCCTTTCTGCCGCTCAAACTTACAACCTGACCTTGCCAATATGAATGACTCGGTCTTGCTCCTGCGTGGGCGGTAATCTCCATAAGGTCACAGCCAAGCTCACGAGCGTTGGCAAGGCATATTTGACCCGTGGTCTGACCTATGCCCGTCATAACATTGCGGCGAACCGCTACATCAAGCTTATCTGTATGCCCTGACGGATATATCACCTCCGCACCGTTGACGGCTACTTGCTTTATCGCATCAACAATAGCTTGCTGCGGAGAAAATGCACCGCTTGTGGCTTTAAGCTCTGCAAGACTGCAAGCATTAATAAAGCTCGTTTGAGATGATACCGCCGTTGTCAGAGTAAGATTGCTTAGGTTGCCATGTGCCTTTTTGTATCCTGCCTCAAGTATTTGCAGCTGAGTGTCGGAAACTTTAATGGACTTCGGATTCAGTCCGTTTGCTCTGTATATTTCGTTGTCATATTCAGTCGCAGTAATGGCAGCGTCTTCAAACAGCTTTTTAAGCTCCGACTCACATTTACCGCTGTACTTTGAAATACTGTTTAAAATGTCAGAGTTAAGCGTGCCAAGCTCCTGCATATGCTGTGCCTGCCATATTGCCGTATCTGTCATTGTTCCCGTCTTAGCCACTCTGCGTGCTATGTCACGAACAATAGCCTCCTCAAGCTTAGAATAAAGTTCTAATATGTCATCCGCACAGTGAGCAAGCTGTTCAGGTGTAAGCATTAAGCACCACCCTCGTTAAAAAAGCTCTGCACTCCGCTTTCGGGCAACATCTCCGCCGCCTGCTTATCGTCAACTCCGTAACGCCATTTGAGGTAGTCGGTCTTTTTGCGGATACCGCTGTTTACCTCATTAAGCTGTATAGCCTGCTCCTTGTCTTTGTCCTCAAGCACACCGTCACCCCAATTAAAGCTGACTTCGTACTCACCTGACGGAGCAAGATTACAAGCATCTGCCATAGCGTTGCAAGCATATATGTAGTCTTCAAGTACAGCCTCAAGAGAGGACTGCATATCGGAAACAGCGGTATAACTGCGCTGTTTAGACGCCTTAATTTCTTCCGCTGTCTTATCTACATTTTGCGGATTTGACAGCGTACCGTATGCAAGAGAGCAGTTAAACTCAATCTGTCTTTTTATTTCGTTCAAGCCTTTAGCGTAGTTATCATCACGCAAAGTCGGATTAAAGACTTCATAAAAAGACTTATCCTTGTTCTCATCTGCATCAATGCTAATTTTACGAAACAGCCTGTCACGGGTTGACGGTGTTCCAAGTGTACCTTCGCCCGGTCGCTGTCGGAGAACTTCTTCGCCTGCATCAACTGCAAGCTCGCCGCCCTCAAATTCCCATAAGTACCTATCCCACTGCAAGTCAGCCTCATTAAGCAGCTTAATTGCTCGGCTGTAAACAGACACACCTAAGGGACTGTCACTTTCTATGTGATTTGCAAATGGGACTTTCCAAAATGCAAAAAGAGGACGGTCAACATCATTAATAACTATGTATGGGTCAATACCTGTCCACATATCGCTGCCAAGATTTTCAGGATTTATTTCCTCTCCGATGTTATCTGGACTTGACGAAACAAAAAAATGACTTTCAATCGTGTGTGATTTGTTCTCATAGCTGTAAGTCTGCTTTTCAATTCGTGTGTAGTAATCCTTGCCTTTAACTTGTTGGTCAAAAAATATAGCAGCGGTAATAATGCCGTTGCTGTATTCAATAGGAATGAATTTATCCTGCGTAATGCAATCAGGCAAAATAACACCTTTACGCACATACGGCTTAAACATTATGCCGCCAACAGCACAAGCTGCCTCGAGCTTAATTCTAAGCTGTTTAAGCAGCCTTTCGTACTGCTCCTGCAAAAAGTCTGCACGCTTTGAGCCTGTGACTTCACTTTCAAACTCTATTGTTATTAGTCTTGCAAATTCAGATGCTATCGTTGCACCGAGATTGAGAGTTTTGTTATGACAGCTTTCACACCACCATGGCAGGTCAGCGTAAATCTCAAGCCAATCCTCCATAGCCTCTTCCATATCGTTATATGAATATGCATTAGCTACGCTTTCGGGAAACAGCTTATTTGCAAGTATTCTAATCCAATTTAGTAAAACAAATCGTCTTTGCCTTCGCACATTTTCACTTCCTTATTTATATTTAAACTCACGCTTAGCTATCGTATAAGCAAAATAGCGTATATCGTCCATTGCATGGTCGTTTTCCTTAATGACCTTATCTTCTTCGGCTTTATCGTCCCAACGATACATACCAAACTCTTCTTGTGATGCCTTACACTTAACTCCGATTTTAATGCGACCGTCATTAAGCATCTGACTTGTTGTTCTGATACCGTTGAGCACATCATTTTTCGCCGACTTAACAAAAAACTTGCCATGCTTTTTGATTGTAGCTTTAAATGATGCAGCTGATGGGTCAATGATTACATATTCAATGTATCTGTCGCCTGCAAGCCTTTCAAGCTCTGCATAATGCTCTTCATCGGTGCGTTGATAGCCTTCCTTGCGACTGTTGTAGTAGTATTCATCCCCTCTAATAGCCTCGTTGTCAGTTACGCACCACAGTCCCATAGAGCAAGGGTTAATAGTACCGTAGTCCATTGATATGTACCACCGTCCGACAAGCTCATCGGGGTTGCCGTTCCACAGCCTTTCGGATATATGGTCGTTGAAGTCCTGATAAACAAGTCCCTCTGCAATTACCCATTCGCCCAAGATAAAACGACGGAAGAAAGTACCTTGATACAAGCTGTAATATCGTTGTTTGACCTTTTCAGATAAGCTCAAATTATCATCCATTAAAAATTTAAGTCGTAAAGCGTGCTTATTTTCAGCCTTTAAAACCCATTCTTGATAAAACCAATGATTAGGATTATCGGGGTTGCAGTTGAACCAGAACCTTGCGCCCTCAACCGAGCAACGGGCGAGAGCCTGCTCAACGAATGAGCGGGGCATAAGTGCAACCTCATCAAAGAGTACACCTGCAAGCGTAACACCCTGAATCAAGTCCTGTGAGCTTTCGTCCTTACCGCCGAAAATGTAAAAAGTGTTTGTCTTTCCGTTTTTACTGACTGTCAGCAAGTTTTCCGACCGCTTGTCTTTGATGTCATAACGGTTGTTAAGCATATTAATAAGTGGCTTAATAACATTTCGTCTGCAAGAGCCTACGGTTTTACCGCATATGGCAAAGTTACAGTCGGCAAATGTTGCCATTGCCCAAAAGATAAAAGATATACTCATGCTTACAGTCTTGCCGGAACGGACAGAACCGTCTGCAATTATTGCATCGTATTTATCCTTTATCCCGTCAACCTTCCACCAAGAGAGGACTTTTAATTGCTTTTTGGAAAAAGGTTTAAATTTCATCAGCGAAAGCCTCCTTGCCTGCACCTGCAAGTGCCTCAATCAATCCGTCATCAACGGTTGCAACTGTTTCAGGCTTAAAGTAATCAGCATAGAGCCTGATAGCCTGTGTATCACCATTTTGGCATTTCTTTATGAGAGCCTCACGGATTGCCGTCAGTTCGTCATTTTCGTACTTAGCTATAAGAGCATTTAACTTTTTACGGAAGTCTTTAGATTTGACTACTCCATAGGAGAGAGCCAAAGCCTTTAAGTCCTCCACAATATTAAATTCCTGCTTTGTATTTGTATCTTTAAGTAATTGTTCAAGTTTAGACAGCTTATCCATTCGCACTCACCTCCAAAATAAAAACACCCGTTAAAGGGTGCTTAAAATAAGTTTAAATACCGTTTGAGCGAGCTTCGCCATCCGCTAACTTTAAGTGTTATCGGTACAAAGCATATAACAACCATTCCCTCAAGCGAAGACGAATCAATCCGCTGTCTGCTCCGGCATTTGTTCTGTGTCTTCAACAAAAGACACTTTAATCTCTTTTTCTTCTCCGGCAACAGTAACCTTGACTGTTGCTTTCTTGTATCTGCGTTCAATTTTTACAATTTTATCTTTGTACTCTGTCAAAAATCCGCTGACTATCTCGTAGCTGTTATCATCATTGAATTTCAGCACTGATGGCTCGGAAAGCAGTTCTGAAAGTTTGAGGATAAACTCCGATTCAGAGTTGCTTAACGGAATGGGGTTCTGACCTCCACCGAGAATTTTAATTATACCGCTTATGTTATTCATAGCGTAGTATTTTGCCCAGCTGTATCGCATAAAAACGAAAACATAGCCTGTAAAGACAATATATGTTTTCTTAATCCATTTTCCGCCCTTGCGGATAATACGATTTTCAGTAGGAACAGCAGTTGAAAAGCCACGCTTTTCTAAAGCATTTGCAACATCAAGCTCACTGTCTGTTCTGACATGAAGTACATACCATTCGTATTTATCCATTTCAAGCCTCCTTAGCTTGTTTTTTAAGCTTCGTAATCTCTTCCATAAGCTCATTGTACAAGCGTGGGTTACTTTTCTTGATAGTTTCATAAAGCAAGCTCTGATTTTCCTCAAGTGCAATCTGCTTGTCTGACTTGACATCAATGTCTGTTTTGCGTTTGTAAGCAACTGCTCTTGCAAGTGCTGTTGCCTGCCTTAAAAGGTCATCAGCTGACACATCATCAAACTGACCTTCATCAAGTTTTGCAATAGCGTCAAACACTTTTTGTGATGCCATTCTTAAAATAGCCTCTGCCGGATCAAGTTCAGGATAACGCTCCGTTTCGGTAAGTATCATTCTGAAATTTTCCTGCGCAATTCGTAACTGCTGAGCGTTTGCCAAAAAACGTGCCGCATATCTGCTTACGGCAGCTTGCGAAAGCTGTTCTACGTTTTCAGAGAGATATGATACGATTTCTCTGTAAGTTTGACCGCTGACAAGCATCTGATCTACGGTGTCCTTGAGGTCAGCAGGGAGTTTATCAATCTTTCCGCAGGCTCTGCGGTTAGTTCTGCTCATAGCTACACCTCTACTAAATCATCAAAAATATTTCCTGCAAGCAGCTTAATACCTTTGGCTGTAAGCTTAGCTTCCAGCTCGTTGTAATCAACATCCGCAATTTCAGCAGGTTGTTTGGTTTTGATATGCCTTAAAGAAATATAGCCGCTTTCTGATAGGTAGTTGATACTGTCGAGATAATCTGCATCCTCAATATCATCAAGAGCATATCTGACCTCTGAAAGCTTCTCGTATTTATAACGGAGCAGATTAATTGTTCTTATAACTACACCATTATTTTTTATAAAACGAGTTGCTCTTATCTTCTTAATAGCCTCATCCTTATCTGGTATCATTGCCGCCACCCTCCATTTGCTGTTTTATCAGTAAATCGTAGATTTTATCAATCTTTTTATCGGTCTGCATCTGCGAACGGTAAAAGTCAGGCTTAGTCAGGCAACTTTCTTTTATCTGCTCAACATCAGTCTGCAGTTTACAGATAGATTTATTTAAATCATTTTTAACATCCTTAAGCTCATCCTTGGTCACATAAGACAGCTGAATTTCTTTGATTTCTTTATCGTGCCTGTCAGCCTCATTAATAGTACGCTTAAGAAAAAAGCCGATAATTGCTATCGCTCCTGTGACAATAAGACCGAACAACCACCAAGTGTCTGCCGTAAAATTCATATTTTCAACTCCATAAAAAATAAGGTATTATCAAGTTCTGACTCAATAATACCTTATAATTCGGATATTTCGTAGAGGAAAAATATCCTTAATTTATTTCCTAATCGTCAAAGATACTAAGCTGACCGTCAAGCTGTCCGCCTGAACATATCAGCCTGACATATCTTTCGGAGAGGTCATATTCTTTTGCAAGCTGACTGCTGTTGTATCCGTTGTACTTTGCTTTGATTTCGGCATTTCGTTCAACTTTTTGCAGTTCTGTATATTTTTGAATATACACAGTATCGCCGCCGAAGGCTTTGCACAGCTTAATATAGTTTTCAATGCCTATTACCTCAGCTATTTCACGCTGAGTGCCTATGAGATCGTCAAGATGTATTTCCACCGTCCTTCCTCCTTTGAGCATTTGCAATGTATTTTTTTAGTATTTCAATCAGTTTAACACCCTGCTGATAAGTGAGCCACGCAAAAGGTTCTTTCGGTACAGCGTCAATATGTAACTCTTTTTTGATTATACCGCATAAGCGGTCACCGAGTCTTGCACTTGACGGCTTTTTGTCGAGCTTTTCCAGGCTATACATAAGCTGCCATACTTTCCTTATCTGACCGTCTGACATTTTGCCGATACCCTTTTTCTCACGCTTTTGAGCCTTGAACGGATGCACCGTCTTTGGCTCTGTAAGATTAGCTGCTTTGAGCTGTAAAGCAAGCTCAGAAACAACCTTTTTATATTCCTGCTCATCAAGCTCTCTGACGCTGTTCTTCTGAGAAATGCTGAAAACCAGTTCGTGTAAAAGGTCGTTTTTATTACCGCTCTCCACAAGTCCGAGCCTTGCACCAATAGCATAAATTCTTTGAGTTTGCTGTGGTTTTAACAATTAATTCACCTCAGCTTAAAGAGATTTTTGTGCTTTCCTCAACCACAAATGCACTTTGAATTTTAAGAAGAATATCGTTAATATGTTCTTCATCATCAATGCCGTTAATAGTGAGAAGATTTTTAAAATCCTGCCAGACGGCAGCATCAGAAATGAGATAAGCATATTCCTTTGCATCTTCCTCCGACAAGGAGGTAAACTTTAAGATATTGCTGACATCCTTGTCATAATTAATGCCCTTGCACTTCTTAAGGAGCTGCTTACGCTCTTCATCAGACACGCCGTTCATCTGCTCAATGACTTCTTTTACAGTGCATTTAACATAATTTCCTGTCCAAAGACCTATCAGCATTCGCTTTGCCGGAGCTGATAAAGAATAATCTGTCTTTTCTGTTACTGCGTCCTCGTATGCTTTACCAAAAATTATTGGTAAGAAAGAATCGTATGTAACCTTAAGACTTTCAGCTGTAACGGCTGTCAGGTCAAAAACATCACCCTCATATCGAATACTCTTATACTTCGTATTCTCAAGGTCAGCGGTGCACTGCTTTATAATTTCAGCCTCAAGCTTATCCTTACGCTCCTTGAGCTTTCCCATATCAACCTTAATTGCCGCAAGCTCATCAATCTGTTTTCTTAAATCAGTCATTTGTTACATCCACCTTTGCAAGTAATTTTTCAGCACATTTGCGGCAAATAACAACATTGTCAGCAACGATTACATTTTCAACTGTTCCACAAAAGCGACAACAGGGAGCTGACGGCTTAATTGTTACCGTTCCGTCAGCCGAAGTGCTAATATTAACAGCGTTGCCGGGGAACAATCCTGCCTCGGCTCTAACTTTCTTTGGCAGAGTAATTGAGCCGCTTTTGCATATTCTTTTTGATGTTGTCATGTGTTTACCTCCTTGATTTTTAAAAATTTGAATTGTGTGTTGTGTCCTCACTCTGCATTCTTACGGGCTTGTGACCGTTCCTAAGGGAGCTGCATTAAGGAGAGCGGATTAACTCCGCTCGTTATAAAGTTCAATACTATTGTTGTTATCAATAAAGTGCTTTTTCATTTCACTAAAGTTTGTCCAATACGAAAAATACTCGTTGTAAGCGTATCTGTCAGCAAATTCTTTTTTGCCTTTCTTGCTGCGTATTCCGCAAGCCTTAAAGTCTTTTTCTTTAACAAGAGTTCGTTTTTTACAGCAGAAGAAACGCCTTCTTTCCTCGCAGTCTTCAACGAGCCATTTGCCTTTAAAACTTCCGTTGATATAGACTGCGATAGCGTTTTGAAATTGCGATTTTTGGCATAGTATAAGCGTTACTTCGTATCCGTCAATAAGCAGCTTAGCTCCCGGTGAAAACACCGACTTCAATGCATTATCAACCTTTTTCCAATCTTCATTAGTCAATTCCTTGTATCCTCCTTAAACAAGCTGCAATAGTCGCACCTTTCAACAGCAGAGTTTGAAGATATGCAATAACCTTTTTGACTGTTAAGGATACTTTTGCTGTAATTCAGACAGTTACCGCAAATACTGCCCTTACAAATATGTACTGCGGTAACTTCCTTTTGCTTTTCATTTTCTGCGTGAATTAACATTCTTATTCCTCCTAAATAGTCTTAATACATCTGTTTTTAACGCCCAGCCAAAGCAGATACAAAGCACTACACAAGGGATAAACAGCATTTCAACGCCATATGAAGCTATGCGAAATCCCATCTTTTCGAGCATTGCAAGGGTAATTGCTCCCATACAAAATCCTGTTAAAACATACAACATAATTCTCTTTAAACTCATTTTAAATTCCTCCGTAAACATTAATTTTCATGGCTTTAGCCATTGCAAGTAAACCGTCATATGTAATATTGCCGTTGTCAACTGCATTTGAAAATACATTACTTGCTCCTCGAATACCTTGCTCCGAGCGGGATATTCCGAGCAGTAAACCTTTTGCTTTTTCGTCATCTGCAACAGGTGGGAAAAGCAACGCTATATCATTTGCAGTAATTGATGTTGTGTGTCTGATTTCAGTAAGTTTTGTTCTGTTTCTAATCTGAGCAAATGCCTCTTTACTTCTGCCTGTATTAGTTACAGTTTCTATGTTGCCTACAAGACAAATGCCCAACAGGGGATTACTGTCGAAAAAGGCTCTGATTGCTTCAATAGTTTTTATTGGCAAGTGTTGAGCCTCATCAATAATAAGCACCTTACGCTCGCCTGCAAAGCTATCAGATAACCTCATCCACATTTCGTCCTTGCGTCCGTTTGCTGTAATTTTCTGAGTTCGGCATAACAGCTTTAAAAACGCATTAAGTGTAACTAAGCAAGGATTTACTGTTACATAAATAGCACTTGACGGATAATCTTCTGCGTATTTCTTACAAGCCATAGTTTTGCCAATGCCTGCATCGCCGCATTCAATAGCAAGACCGCCCTTGAGGTGACACAAGCGGATTGTTTCGTACACACCCTCGCTTATTCCTGTTGGCTTATATGTACCTGTAACAACTGCACTCTTGAGGTTTTCCGCTGCGTTTTTGTTTGCAAAAGCCTCTGACAATGACGATTCAAACTTTGCTAAATCACCCTTAAAATCGCCTTTGAGATAAGTTGAAATGTACGCTGGCGACCAACCGAGTGCTTTTGCGGCTTGATTCTGAGAGCCATTACAAGATTCATTTATGTAATCTCTCAGTTTTTGCTGTAACTCAGGATTGATTGACATTTTTATTCCTCCTTTTGTCTTTCTTCAAGATTCCTGATCATTTTTGCTTTATCAATTTTTACTATGTTATTCTGAACGACTGCCTGTTTGATTTCGGCAGGCTCTTCATCGGCACGGTGTACGGAAATCACTTTCGGATTTATTTCCTCGGCTCTTGCTTTATTTTCCTCCGCAGCAGCAAGCACAATTTCAAGAGCCGTTTTCTTGCCGAGTGCGGTAATCTGACTTGCTTTAAGCTCCTGCTTTGTGAGCTTTTCAAGGCTGCGTACCTTGCGTAAAGCCTGCCCTACTGCGTCTTTAGATGAACCGTAAGTAAGTACCGCCTCATTATCAACAGGTACAGTCATTATGTAGTTATCATTTAGGTCATACACTCTAACTGTTGAAATATCCTCAGGGTCATATCTGCAATACATTTCCTTGCCAAAGTAATTGAGTATAAGCTCATCGTTGTAGTAATCGATCTTTTCTCCTGCAATAGTAAGATGTACGCCACGCCTGCCGACCTTCTGACTTCTTGTGCTACGCATAAGCATAAGGTTAAGGTCAAGCTCCGAGGCAACTCGCTTTTCTTTGAGGTTTTCTCTGTAAACCTGCATTCGAGTTTTACCACTGTCCGAGCTTACTGCTCCGCTGTAAGGCTTTTCATTCATATAGTAGTTTAAAATATCTTCAACCGCCTGAGTAAACTCATAATCAGTAGGTATGTTGTCAGTATCTTTAATTACTTTTTTAAGCCTTTCGGGGCGTTCTACAACATTGCCACCGGTATATGTGGGAAACAGTCTTGAAAGTCTGTCTTTAACATCTCGAAATCGTCTTTCAATGATTTTTGCCTTAGCGTTTCGTACGATGGCATTTGTCATTTTAATGCCGAGTCGTTCAAAAATGGGAGGCGGTGCAAACTTATCTTTTTGACTTTTCTTAAGTCGGTGACCAAGTCCACAAACATCAAATGTCAAAAACTCTCTACCGTTATCTACATATATGTTTTCAGGAATTCCGTACTTAACAATGCCCTTTCGTAGAGCTATCAAAGTAGCCTGCGATGACGGCGCATCGGTTACATAACAACCTGTAAAAATGCCTGAGCGTGCATCAAAAAATGCTGTAAGATAAAGTCTGTGGATACTTCCGTTTTCGCCTTTCGTCTGCACATCAAATGTGTGGTTATCTGCAATCCACCATTCGTTACTTGCCATACCCTCGTATGTACGCTTGATGTATGGAGCACAGCGGTCACGAAATGCTTTCATACCTTCACGCCCCATTATTTCAACAGGTTTAGGTATTGCCGTTTGCACTTTGCGATAGAATGATGCGTAAGCAGGTAGTGGAAGGAACTGTGGAGCTTCTCTTTTAAGCCACATTTCCGTGTATTCGTAACAAGCTTTAATCGGGTGTTGAGCCTCATCAAGATAAAAGCTCAAAAAGCACTGCCAAGCTTCTTCAGGTATTGATGATGTCCCTTTTTTCCACGACCCTCTGTTATCAAGTAACCCTGCAAGGTCATCATCTTTTAAAGCCTTTTTCTTGCGATATAAAATGCCTTTTGAAATATTAAGATCAGAATTAGCCACTTGTTGTAGTTGGACGAATTTTTCAGTTGCGGCTACTTTCTGCAGCTTTGATGTAGCACAATATTCATCCCAAGCGTTAAGTATTCTTATCCATTTTGCAATTTCTTCTCGCTGTTCAGCTGTAAATTCATCAAATTCCTTATGAGGTCGCTCGGCTTTTTGTACCGGCAATAAATCTTCAGGAATTGCTATTGCGTGATATTTATAATATTTAAGTTGCTCCGAATAAGATAATTCGTTCAAAGGTATTAAATACTTTTTACGATTGTTTTTATTAGCAGATACTTCACTTTTTAGAGAACCATCCAAAACAATTTTTTTAATATATTGAGTTGAACATTCTTTCAACTCGGCAACTTCTTTGACTGTAAGATAAATCAATAAATCACATCCTTTTGACCTGCCATCGTCAGAGCAGGGAGGTCATTTCCTGCTGACCGCCTTGCGGCGGTTTCGGCATTAATGAAGTTCAGCAGCCGGATTATTCATACCATTTCTTACTAAAATAGTATTAAGTTCTGAAAACTCATCCCAAGTAATTGCTTTCAGCTTATAAGCCATTTCGGCTTTTCCATATGTTTGGTATGTTAAGTTAAGAGAATGACTGTTCAAAGCGTATCTCGCTTCTCTGTGTAGTTCTTCTAAAATGTCACTCATAATTATTCTCCTTGATTTTTTTAGTTCTAAGATTTCATCAGGTAATAATCCGGTTTCCTCGTATTCGCAAAGTCTTTGCAGCACTTCTCGCGTCTGACCTACTGATATTTCCGCTGGGGTGAGATGCTTCCCTTCTTTATTTACATATAAAACGGGAGCAAAATCGTGCGGTTTTGATGTCATTCTTTGCATATTTCCTCCTTGATTATCCTTGTATCTCCGGCATAAGCTATATGTCGCTCAATATGCTCGTCATATCTTCCGCTTTCCTTTGCTTCATTTAAAATCTTGAGAACATTCTCCTCGCTGCGACCGAGGTCTGATGCAATCCTGCTTTGTGACTCCCCACGTGCCGTATAGATGCTGACTAAAAACTCCGTGTCATCAGTGCAAGCGCGATTCAATTCTTTATTTTTTGATTTTAGTGATCGTAGTTTAATAACCGGCACGCACTCAGGGCAGTATCTAGCCTTAGTTGACCGAGAGATAAAGTCATTACCGCAGCGTTTGCAATTTTTCTTATACATTAGTAACACTCCTAAAACGATCTTTTAATAAATTCCTTGACCGCAGCTGCACGGTTTGTAAAATAACTTCCGCTGTAAGGATCACCGTCACTGTCAAGCCACCATACAACCCAAGGCTCAACAGCTTTTGGGTTATGAGCAAGCACCACACGGTTGTTGATATTTCCTATTACCGTATACCGGTATAACACCTTGCCAATCATTAATAATTTCCTCCTATCATCTGTTCAGCATCTTCTGCGCTAATAAATACGGTTTTACCGAAGTCAGATTTTTCAAACCAATCATAAGCATTTTCACAATGATATAAAATTCTGCTTTCGCTTAAAATTCTGATTTCATCAACCTTGGATTTAAAGGCGAACTTTCCGTCAAGCAGCCATACTGTATCACCTACATTGCAAAGCAGCTCTACAATGTGGTTGCGGTCTCTAAAATGTTTGCAGCGTTCTGCCTTATCATTCCAAATATCGCCACAGATATAGTAATTCAAGCACTCTTTACAATTTGCCATTTTTATGCCCCCTTGCAAAGCTCATCAACAGTTGTGTTGAGTGCGGCTGCTAATTCAAGACTAACCGCAAGCGAGGGGATTTTTACACCGTTTTCTATATGAGCAATCATTGTTTGATTAACGCCTACAACCTGAGCAAGCTCTTTTTGTGACAAACCTTGTTGTTTTCTGAATTTTTTTAGATTTTCAGCTATTTTCATTGCAATACCTCCTTGTTTTTAAAATATGACTATGGTATTATTAAGTAAATAAATTACTATGGTATTATTATACTACGCATTTGCTAAGTATTCAAGATAAAATACTTCGCTTTTGCGAAGTTTGGAGATGTGCATAAATGTTTAGTGATATTTTTAAGCAATTACTACAAAATTGCAATGTTACAGCTTATCAGATGTCAAAAGATACTGGTATTTCTGAATCTTTAATAAGTAATTGGAAAAGCGGAAGACAACTTCCAAAGTATGATAGCTTAAATATCCTTGCTGATTATTTCAATGTTTCAGGAGATTTTCTGCTTGGCAGAACTGATGAAATGCCCAAACAGGTTGAAAAGCAGGGATCACAAGTTGTAAAAGAACCAACAAAAAGCAGAATTATTCCTTTATATATGACCGGAGCTTCTGCCGGCACCGGTAATTGGTTGTCTGATGATGTTCCTGTTGAATGGATGACTATTCCCAAAACTTCTCTAACAGAACAGGCTGATTTTATGCTTAAAGTTAGGGGAGATAGTATGCAGCCTAAATTCTTTGATAACGATGTTCTATTAATAAAAAAATCTCCTTCAATTTTAGAAGGAGAAATCGGAATTTTCATTTTGAACGGTGATTCATATGTTAAGCAAATGGGAAAAGGAGAGCTTATTTCCCTCAATCCTGCGTACAAACCAATCAAATTAGCCGAGTATGATGACATTCGCTGTGCAGGCAAAGTTATAGGCACAGTAGATTTTGAATAAATATACACATTTTATAAATAATTATGTAAAGCTGTTAAATAAACCGATTATTAACAAACAAACTATTAAAATGTTAAAAACATAGTGTTTATCGGAAAGGCAACAAAGTTGCCTTTAACTTTTAACTTTGTTGCCATTGATTTACTTTGAGTAATCATTAATTTTATTAAGATAATTGTCTATAAAAAGCCGATTTAAAGCCGTTTTAAACGCTTTTAAACACTCGATATTTAAAATATTACGGAGTAATCATTCTGCCACAAAGCAGTCTAATTACTCCGTTTTTCGTTTTCGCACTAAATAGAAAAAACAAGCCGTTTTTCAAAGTGTAATCTTTTTTTACACCTAAAAAACGGCTTGTTTACTATATTTTTATACTTTTAACTTTTTTTAACGGCTTTTTACGCTTTTTCCTATTCTATGTGAAAACTTACAACCGTAAAGAAAACAGTCCGGTGGAATGTTTTTAGGGAGGAGCGTTGATGAAAGTTTGACTGTGAACAAGGCGCAGTAGGCGAGGTAGAAAGTAGAAAAAACGCAAAAAGTACTTCGGGTGGGCCAAAAAAATAAAAGACACCATAGTTGTGGTGTCTTTTGCTTTTTTGTAACACAAAGAAATCTAAGAGATTTGAAGCCGACCGTAAAGAAAACAGTCCGGTGGACTGTTTTTAGGGAGGAGCGTTGATGAAAGTTTGACTGTGAACAAGCCGCAGTAGGCGAGGTAGAAAGTAGAAAAAACGCAAAAAGTACTTCGGGTGGGCCAAAAAAATAAAAGACACCATAGTTGGGGCACCCTCTGTAAGGAAGGTGCCCCAAGCAGGCTCTTGTATCTCAATTAAATTTGTTTCTTTGAAACGGTGTAACCCCTGTGGTTACGCCGTTTTCTCTTTGTTACGCTGGGCGAGGTGCTGCTGGAAGGCTTCTTCCATCTCCTCCGGGGTCAGCTCGTGGAGGATGCCCACGCTGCTGTAATAGATGTCCAGAAGCTGCACTCGCTTGCCGTCAATCGTTTTCGGTGCATAGACCACGATTTTGTCCACGAACTCGTGAATCAGCTCCGGCGTCAACACTTTCAGCTCCGTAATCTGCTTGACTTTCTGGATGAAGCGCTGTAAGCTCTCGGTCTTGTCTGTTTCGGTTTCCAAGAAAGACTGTATCTCCGGCACAGCGGCTTTTAGTGTTTTCTGTTCCTCCTCATAGGACAGAGACAGCGTGGCATAACGCTCATCGGACAGCTTGCCGCTGCATTATCTTCATAGATTTTCTGAATCAGAGCGTCAATCCCTGCGATACGCTTCTTCGCCTTGCTCAGCTCCCGACGCTTTGCCGCCAGCTGCTTTTTCTTGTCCTCCGTGTAGCAATCCATCTGCTTGCGGGCAAATTCTTTCTCAAACGCCTGCACATTCAGCAGGATACGCTGCATACTTTCCAGCACGATTTGCTCCACCACCTTTTCACGGATATAGTGAGTGGAACAGACCTCGGAGTTCTTGCGGTAAGAGGAGCAGAAGAAATACGCCTGTTCCCGCTTGTAGTTGTTGGTGACGCTGTAATACAGCTTTTCTCCGCAATCAGCGCAGTACAGCAGGCCCGAAAACGGACTGACAAATCCACTTTTTGTAGGTCTACGGCGATGTTCGCTATCCCTGTGGACATCGTTTTTCTCTTTGCCGTTTTATCCGAATGTCGTTTTTCTGTGTCTGTCCCGGAATCTCACCGCAGCGTTGCTCCGCTCGCTCCCATCGGGGAGGTCGTGGCAGAATCATATCCCATTCGGACGGTCATTCAATTGTCAGGTCGGCTCTTTGCCCTCACGCTAATCAATTGGGAATTTATTATCGATTTGAACGAAGTAAATTTTGTAAACTTTCCGCAAACGACAAAAAGAGCCGGTACACAGCACATCAAATCGCCGGGAGAAAATATCTCGCCATATCTTTGATGAAACTATGTACCGGCTCTGCTATTCAGAAACCTTGAATGTCTGCTTTTTCTGTTCCGCAGGCAGACGCTGCGACAGGAGCGGCGCAGCCGCAATCCCTTTCGTCGGCTGCCTTGTGTTTCATTTCAGATATTCAGTTGTGGGCTCTGCTATGAGAGTAGAATATAGTATAGCATATAGAACGCTTGTTCGTCAACCGTTTTTGAATATTGCTCTCGAAAATGGGACGCCCAAAACGGTTCTGACGGTTAAAAAGATTACGGCGGCTACCGTTTCCGATAGCCGCCGCATAGGTTAAGGTGCTTTGTTATCTGTTGTACTTTTTCTTTCTGCTGACAACCGTTGTGGCGATGGCTGCACCGCCGCTGACAAACAGCAGCGCAGCCCACAGAACAATATTGCTAGTATCGCCGGTCTTCGGGCTTGTTGTATCGCCGGTCTTCGGGCTTGTTGTATCGCCGGTCTTCAGGCTTGTTGTATCGCCGGTCTTCGGGCTTGTTGTTTCGCCAGTTTTCGGGCTTGTTGTATCGCCGATATTCGGGCTTGTTGTCCCATTGCCGGTATTTGTCGCAATGATTCCATATTGACTCAAATGGTTTGTCTCAAATACAATATAACCGTTTTCTACCGCAGCAGGCAAGGTCTCTTTAATCTCATCATTTACAATGTAAACGACTTCGTATTTGTCATACCCCTTCAAATCTTCCGGCAGAGCAATTCTGATCTTCATTTTGGTATCGCTGATCTTCACAACATTGTTGTTTCCGTCCAGCACATTGATGTCCGCAACGAATTTCACATTCTTGTCTGCCAATTCCTTCTTGACCTCAATGGACTTGATATCCAGCTTGTAATCCTTGCTGACCTCTGTTGCAAATTCGATTTTTGCCTTTGTCTCTCCCGTGCTTTGAATTTCCTTTACCGTGTCCTTACCGGGTTTTTCCGGCTCTCCGGAGGCTTTCGTCCAGGAGGCGTACAAGGTCACATTTTTATACCGCACATAACCGTTGTCTTCCGTAATCAAGGTATCCTTATCATATTTCTTATTGCTCTCCTCGTTATTGTCCCAAATTCTCCAATAAATATACTTCTCCATAGTACCGCTGCCGTCGCTTTTGGTGTTCCAGCCGTTAAAGGTATACCCCTCTCTTACGGGAACATAGGGCAAAAGTGACATTAATGCGCCGGAGTCTCTGCCGCCTACATAGTCGTATGTGTTAGACTCCTTACCGTTGAGCTGTCCACCGTTAGCATTGAGAGTTACTACGATACCGTCGTTGTCAAAGGTGTTTTTGGTATAGGTTGCGAGAACCGTTACAGCGTCGCTTTCCTTAAAGCAATCAGCCGATATTTCCGTTACAAACTCGCCGTTCAAAGCCCAACCGACAAAGGTATAGCCGTCTCTTACGGGGGTGTATTTGGTTAAATCAACCGTCTTATACTCGCCCGAGCTGCTTGTCAGGGCCATTTCATACTTGCCGTTTACTTTGCCGCCGACGCCGTCAAGCGTCAGGTAATATGTGCCTGTTCCCTTTAGCACTTCTTCGGAGAAGGTCGCATAAATCGTAAGACCGTTGGTGTATGCCACCTCTTCGTCTTCTACATAAAAGGTACCCTTAGAGTTGAAATCGGACAAGGGTATATCCTCCGGGACTCTTGTTTCGCCTGTCCAATCCGTTGCCCAATAAGCAAATTGCGTTCTGCCGTTGAACGGAAGGACACCCGCAGTCAATTCGGATAAGCTTACCGTTGTGTCGCCGTCTGCAACATCAAACTTTATCATTTTTGAATAATCGCCGTCGACCTTGCCGTCCATGCCGTTAAGGCCGCAGGTGAGTAGCAGCGTGTATTTTCCTTTGTCCTTGACTGTAGCGGCATTGACCGTCATTATGCCTGAAATGCTGAATATTGCTACGAGTAATAACAAAAGTGCCGATTTCAATTTTATACTGACTTTCCCTCCTGAGTTTTTGTTAAGGTTTTTTAATTTTTTCATAAGAGTTCCTCCTTTATAAAAGCCTTATTTCAAGGCATTTTTACTTTTCTTTCTGCTTGCAATGCCAATCACAGTCAGGACGCCGCCGCTGATGAACAGAACGGCAAACCACAAAGCAAGGTTACTGTTATCGCCGGTCTTCAGGCTTGTTGTTTCGCCGGTCTTCGGGCTTGTTGTCCCATTGCCGGTATTCGGGCTTGTTGTTTCGCCGGTGCTCGGCTTGTTATCGCTCGGCATTGTCGTTGCAGAGTCGGACTTCCAAGTTGCCTCATAGGTAGCGTTGCTTGTCACTGTGGCTGCAACCGCAGGCTTCCATCCGGCAAAGGTATAGCCTTTACGGGTAGGAGTGCCATTGAATGCAGGAGTAGCCTTGCCGAATTCCACGGTATAAACCTGATCCTTGAAGATTTCCTCATTGTCCACGCCGTCGGTGTAGGTAACGGTAAAGGTCTCGGCAGGAGTCAGTTTCTCCCACTGTGCGGTGTAAGTAGCATTCCTGGTCACAATGTTGGCAACTGCCGGAGTCCAGCCGGTGAACTTATAGCCGTCACGGGCAGGTATGCCATTAAATGCAGGGGTAGCCTTGCCGAATTCCACGGTATAAACCTGATCCTTGAAGATTTCCTCATTGTCCACGCCGTCGGTGTAGGTAACGGTAAAGGTCTCGGCAGGAGTCAGTTTCTCCCACTGTGCGGTGTAAGTAGCATTCCTGGTCACAATGTTGGCAACTGCCGGAGTCCAGCCGGTGAACTTATAGCCGTCACGGGCAGGTATGCCATTAAATGCAGGGGTAGCCTTGCCGAATTCCACGGTATAAACCTGATCCTTGAAGATTTTTTCACCCTCAACACCGTCGGTATAGGTAACGGTGTACTTCTCGGCAGGAGTCATGCCGCCTGCCTCGGGGGTCATCGTGAGGTCGGTGAGAACCCACATAGTACCGTCAGAGCCGTCGCTCTCATCGCCCTCATAGCGCTTATAATTCACAAATTCGCCGTTGATCTTCAGCTTGGTGTTGGGACCGAATAGATAAGTGGTATTTTCACTTTCAACATAGCCCACAGCCTTTACATACACACCGTAATGATAGGTCTTCCCAGCTTCAAAAGCGGTGATTTTGTTTTCATAAGCGCCGATGAAGAAAGCTGCGGAAATCGCACCGGTTTTGCTGTCCAGTTCCCACCACTCGCAATTGTATGCATACTTCACGCCTTCGGGACTCTTGCCGGTAAAAACGGGCTTGTCGCCGTCCTTGAAGCTGACGGTGACATTGTTGATCTCCACCACATCAATAACTTTCACGGTGGTCGGCGTCATGGTCAATACATTCATGAACCAAATGGTTTCGCCGTTATCGTCTACACTGATCTGATCAGGTGTCAGGGTGATTTCTTTACCGTTGATATAGAGCTTTGTGTTCTTATCAAAGCGATAGCCCTCTTCCATGCCCAAGTCGGAAATCTTGAAATATACGCCATAGGTGTAACTCTTTCCGGCTTCAAATTCCGTAATGAGCTTGCCGTTGTAACGCTCGTTCCAGTAGTCGCTAGAGGTAATGCCATAGCCGCTGCCGTCATTGGCGTCCCAACGCTCATGGTCGAGATCAATAAACGGATTCACGGCACTGGTCATAAAGCTCGGTTTGTCGCCGGCATTAAAGTTGATACGAGCATTAAAGTCAATTTTCTCTACAGCCTGACCGGGGCGCAGCTCTGTTCCATATGTAATGAGGCAAGTTTTTCCATCATCCATCACCATGACCCACGCAAAGGACGGCAGACTTGCTCCGTTCAATGTGACATTTTCTTTGTTTGTCAAATTACTGTCGAAGGTATAGCCGTCTTTCGCCTGAAGTTTCACGGAATATTCGTATCTTCCGCCCTTTTCAAAGGTGCTGAATCGAACATCGCCGTCCGAATAGCATCTTTCATCGGAATACCAATAGCCAACCGTGTGCATGCTGTCATTGGCGTCTTTCTCATTCTTCTCCCAGCACTCGAAGAGAATATCATATTTATCCTGATCGGCGCCTGCTCGCTTGGCCGATACCTGCGGGGCATTGCCCGGCTGATAGTCGAGTTTCACATTCGCAACATCGACGGCAGTGATCGTGCTGTTTTGTTTGGTCGGCGTAATCGTTTTAACAGCAGGGACATAGAGGAAGTCTCCACTCAAACTCGACTTTATGCTTTCCCCATTCACTGTAACGGCGGTTTCGCTGCTGAAGGAATATCCATCCTTCGACTTCAGCATAAGGGAATACACATAATGCTTGCCGCTTTCAAATTCCGTGATGGTTGGCAGAGAGCCATGCGAGCCGTTATCGGAATACCAGGCGGCAACGGGTTCGTTGTTTTCAAACTGCTGCCAGCATTCATAAGCAATCTCATATTTGTCCGCATCGGCATTATATACCTCGGCGGTTGCCTGTGGGGCATCACCCGGCTGATAGTTGAATTTCATATTCTGGACAACGGCAGAGGTGATGGTGATTGCCAGCTGGCTGTTTTCCTGCACGGTCAGGTCATAGGTGTAATTATGTTTTAGATATTCGTGCATATCCAGAAGTTTAGTGAAAGTACCGGTCGCATCCGGGTGCTCACTGAAATACTGTTTTGCTGCGTCTAAATCCGTGCTAAACTTAACTGGGTCACCGGACGCGGGCGTGAAAGTATAAAAAGACGCAGTCTCAAAATGGTCAACGATTGTCTGCCAGGCCCCGTCTCCGCGCGTAACAGTTCCACTGGCCTGATACGGTGTTTCGATCTCGACCTGAAGGGCTGCAAGTTTGGTCTGCAATGCACCTACACCGCCTTCCAGAAACTCTTCGGAGCTTTTCGTAACCTGTTTGGTTTCAACCACTGCGCCATTGGAATCCTTAACGGAGACATTGGCTGTTACATTGACTTGTTTGTGATATGTGTGCTTGAGGTCATTAAGGTATGTTACTCCCTGCGGAAGGAAATCGATCTCGGCCGCAAACGCCGTAATCGGCACGATGGACAGTGCCAAGCACAAAGTCAGCAGAACAGCCAACAGTCTTTTTGGTTTTGTTTTCATATAATTTTCTCCTTTCTGCGACCATCGCCGCATAAAAATTCAATGCTAAAATTGTCTGTTTCTACTGCCACATTGAAAATGGACGGCAACGATCCATAACAACTGAAGCGTATTTAGGACATTGTTTTGCAATATCATTTTACCATAGGTCAAGAGAGAATTTTAGTATGGTTCCCGAAGTGTCAATTGACTCTTTTGGAAATTTATATAGGAATTCTATTTCCTTTCGTGAACAAATCTGTTATAATACTATTAAATGAAGCATAGCGAGGTAGTTTTTATGGACTTTAATTACAAACTGAATGAATATATGGAGCGTCTTTCCTGTACTGCAAGAGAGCTTTGCAGCTTGTCCAGAATCTCGGCAGCCTCTTTTAGCAGATACAGAAACGGGGAGCGTGTACCGGAATTGGGAACAAAGCCATTTGAGGGATTATGCAGTGCCATTGCACAAATTGCCGTACAAAAAGGAATCACGGGCATTACGGTAGACTCCGTCAAAGCGTCTTTTCTTGCTTGCGAAGATTTTGTATCGACCGACAAGGAGATTCTCCGACAGAACTTTAACACGCTTCTTACCACTCTGAATATCAACCTGACGAGATTGTGTCAGTACATAAACTACGATGCTTCCGCCATTTTTCGTATCCGTAACGGCACAAGAAATCCGGGAAATTCCGAACAGTTTGCCTCTGCGGTTGCTTCCTTTGTGGCAAGGGAAAATCAGACTCTGCCAGAAATTGCTGCCGTGGCAGAGCTTATCGGTTGTAACGCCGACAAAATTCAGGATATATCAGTACGTCATTCCAAAATTAAAGGCTGGCTTTTGGAGAGACAGGCGCAGAAGACCGGAAGTGACAGCATATCAGAGTTCCTACATAAACTGGATGAATTTGATTTGAATGAGTATATCAAGGTTATCAAATTTGATGAATTGAAAGTTCCGTCCGTACCGTTTCAGGTTCCGACCTCTAAGGCCTACTGGGGAATAGAAGAAATGATGGAAAGCGAACTGGATTTCTTAAAAGCGACGGTACTATCTAAATCCATGACTCCTGTAATCATGTACAGCGATATGCCCATGAAAGAGATGGCGAAGGATCCAGATTTCCCGAAAAAGTGGATGTTCGGTATGGCGATGATGTTGAAAAAAGGATTACATCTCAATCAAATCCATAATCTTGACCGTTCCTTTGACGAGATGATGCTGGGTCTTGAAAGCTGGATTCCGATGTATATGACAGGGCAAATCTCGCCGTATTACTTCAAGAATGCGCAAAATAACCTCTTCCTGCACCTTTTGAAGGTGTCCGGAACTGCGGCCCTTTCGGGTGAAGCCATTGCCGGATACCATTCCGATGGAAAATACTATCTTACAAAATCAAAGCGTGAGGTGGAGTATTATCGAAAACGGGCGGAGGAAATGCTGAAAAATGCCTATCCACTGATGGATATTTACCGTAGTGAACAGGAAAATGAATTGACTACCTTTCTGCTCTCCAATGCAGTAAAGCCGGGCGGCCGCCGAGGCATCTATTCTACATTGCCGCTGTACACAATCAGTGAGGAACTGCTCGATCGGATTCTGACTCGGAACAGTGTGAAAGCCGAGCAAAAAGAGCGCATCAAAAAACACGCCGTAGCACAAAGGCAAAGAGTGTTGTCAATCCTTTCATCCGAAACGCTTGAAGATGAGATAACAACCTTCCTGTTGAACGATTTCAATGAAAGACCGCCGGTTTTGGAGCTTTCATCGCTGTTCTATGAAACGGACATTCCGTACAGCGAAGAAGAATATGCAGAGCATCTGAGAGAAACCATGGCGTTTGCCGAGCGGAATCAGAATTACAAAGTAAAATGCAGTACAGCTCACGCTTTTCACAATCTGCAAATTCTGATTCACGAAGGCCGCTGGGCAATGGTATCCAAAGGAAAAGCGCCTGCAATCCATTTCGTCATTCACCATCCTAAATTGCGTAGTGCAATAGAGAACTTTATTCCACCGATAACAGAAATCAAATAGCAAAGAACACATAAACACATAAAAGAGCTGTATAGAAAATGGCCGACAGGTTTCTCTGCCGGTCATTTTGCTTACTATATGTATATGATTTCAGAATTGACAATTTCGGTGGCTCGGTTTCGGATATTGTTCATTTTGCTTACCCAAGCCATGAAGTCGGCGGCTTTTAACTGTTCGTTAATGCCTTCCACCTTTGCCATTTGTTTTACCAGCCGAAAGAACAGTTTCTCTGCCTGATTGCAAATATCGGCAAGGTAATCGTTCAGTTTACCGTTTGTCAGCAGTTCGGAATAGAGTACCCTGCGGTGCTGTTTCAGATACCGCAAGTGTCGCTGTCCCCATACGCCGATATGCCTTGATTCTTCTTTAGGCAGTTTCAGGCAAGGAAGATAGTAGTCACTCTGCAATTCATACCAAAGCCCGTTTTTCTCGTTATAAATGTACTTATCCATTTTGTAATCCTCCAAATATGATTGATTTTACCTACAATCCAATCATTCCGGTTGATTACAAAAGCCAAAGGGAGAGAACTTCCTTACGAAGCCTCTCCCTTGTGGTGTCTTTTGCTTTTTTGTAACACAAAGAAATCTAAGGGATTTGAATCCGACCGTAAAAAAGTTGTGGTGAATTTGTTTTAACACACAAAGTTTAGTTTTATAAATTCAAAATTTAGGTCAACCCTTTTTAAAGGGTTGCGGGTTTGGGCAGAGCCCATAAAATAATAAAAGGTGCACTGATTTTTAATAAAAAGCAAACCGTTGAAATTATATCATAGAATAACCAAACTTTAGATTAGTCAAGACTTTAGCAGAAAACAAAAGTCTTGACTAATGAGTGGCAGAAAGTAAGAAAGTTACACTTGAGTATCAGTAGAGAAAAGATATTCTAAAGGATGCAAAAGTTTGTGTATGTGGCTAATTTGCCCTTGAAAAGTGACAAATTAGTAGTTTAGTAGCGTGTCTTTTACTTCGTTGCTATTGTATTGTGTTCCAGCCGCCAAACGGCAAGCCGTTTGGATATTAAAAATTTGTAATAGCATAAAGTATTTGTGGGCATTGCCATATCTACAACCTTTTGCAATGTTACCCCAACATTGTAAATTTACATTTAAAATCATAAAATTCTAAAAAATAATTGAATTATTTTTTATCGGTAGTATAATAATAAACATACTGAATGGCAAAAGCTCAGCATTTATGCGGATTTTCGGTTTGCTTAAACTTTTTTTGAAAAAATTTAAAAAAAGTGTTGACATTTGGAGCTTCGTATGGTATTATATATGAGCAGTCAACGAGAGAAACAAAAACAAAACAAAATCTCTTGTAAAACAGCGAAAACGCTGGTGTAGCTCAGTTGGTAGAGCAGCTGATTTGTAATCAGCAGGTCGGGGGTT
>OGNV01000517.1_pt1 | contig 35297 bp, 30 predicted proteins | sample 1573561 | NCBI WGS metagenome assembly OGNV01 (sample SAMEA2581892, study PRJEB24529) | metagenome | biome: Human gut stool | place: China | collected 2011
GCTTCCATATCAATCATATTTTTCACAAAGCTACAAAAAATATCCGTTCAAAAAGAAAGCAGGCAGAAAACTTTTTCCCGCCTGCTCCTTTTACTTTATATGAACAGCTCCGCAGGTACAAAAGGTACAGTAAATGCACCCCGCATTTTTTCCACACACACGTACGCACGTACTTATTAATACGCGCACGTGTGAGTGTGTATAGAGAGCCCCGAAAAAAGTGTACCTGCTGTACCCACCATATCCACCGCACCTGATAAACTCATCATACCCGCCACACCCATCGTCAAACAAACACAGTGCTTTATAATCCTAAAGCAGTGCTTTAGCCTTCGTAAAGCACTGCTCTAACAAATATATCAACTATCTTCACAGACAGTTGATATATCTCACATACAAATCATATCAGCTCCATGCTAATATGAGGGTATAAGTCAGGAACATACCACTGTACTCTTCCCGACCTTTTGTCAACGTCAAACCTTGACGTATAGTTTTGCTATCTGTACTCTTTCCCCATACCTGATATTAAATTCGATTTATATAAGGAGCTTTGTGACTTATTCATATTGCCAAATGTCATCCATAGTAATTGGCACATAGGCTCCATCTTTCATTTCTATAATGACAGAGGGCTCATGCACAATAAGAGTATGCCACATTCCGGCAGGTACTTGTACGCCATAAATACCACTTGCAGGATTCAATTCATGCCGAGCACATTCAACACCTTTTTCATCATAAAAAAGTTCCGTTATATGACCTCTAAGCAGAATGACAGTCTCAATTGTTTTAGTATGACGATGAATAGGAACATGCGTTCCCGGTAGCAAGGCATTGAGCATACGCTGAGAAGTGTCACCTTCACCATTACGCAAATCAAGATTAATGCGCCGCCGCTCATTTGTTCCCGCCTGAGCTAACAGTTCATCAAGTAGTTTATCATTTATTTCCATAATTATTTCTCATTAACTTTTGCACGTAGATATTCTTCGTGTAGGTGATAATATTTTCTCTTGAACAAGACATAGACGATACAAAGTAATACCAGCACTACAACTAAATACAAATACTTATTCATTGGCAAATAAATAGCCCCCAAAGAGATTATTAATTGCATAACCATATAGACGGTCGACACTATCACATGCTTAATGTGCAATTCATTGGCCATCAGTTGATAAACATGTTTACGATGAGGTTTGCCTATATTTTCATGCAATAATATTCGATGGAGGATAGTAAGCACACTATCAACACCATATACAATTAATAGCAGAATAGCCCAGTAGTTTCCGCTTTTTAATATATAAGAGCCTAAAAAGTAAAGCAGAATAAATGCAATAGATACACTCCCTACATCACCCGCAAAACATTTTGCCTTAGTGCGGAAGTTAAAGAAGCAGAATATCAGCACGCTAAGCAAAGTCACAATAATAAAGTTCCGGTCGACAAACTCTTCTTGTAAATTAAGAATAAATAACGGAATAAGCACCGCCAATGAATAACCACCGGTAATGCCATTAATACCATCCATAAAGTTATAAACATTGATAATACCAGTACATACTACGAGTGCAACGACAATCATCCACCAATATTCAGGCAGCAAAATACCCCATTGGTAAAACATAAGTACCATAGCGGTAAACTGCACAATCAGACGAAACTTGTTGGGTACTGAATGAATATCATCAGCAAAACTGATACCTCCCAGCATGGTAAGCCCTAACAGGAACCACGGACATGTAAAGCCATAGAAGGCAGCATAAAGCCAGGCTCCAAACAAGAAAATAATACCACCGCCACGCAGCACAATAGAACTGTGCGATGAACGCAAATTGGGTTTGTCTATAATGTTAAACTTATCGGCAATCTTAAAATAAACCAATTCAAGAACAAGCAATAATACTGCTATTAACAGATATACGACCATACTTATTTTGTATTTGCAAATGATTTAATGGTTTGTGTAAGCCCTTCTTCGGCACGTATGGGCATCTTATCTATACCCAGAGCTTTTTTTATTTTGGCATTGCTCACCACATAGTTTTCGGTAAGTTTTGTCAAACGCTCCGAGTTTAGCGGCAAGTGTAGTACATCTCCTATCTTCGCCATGTTGTTCATAAGTCCTTTAGACAGATGCCAAATGTATGTTTTTTTGCCTAATGCATTGCAAATGACTGCAATAAGCTCATTCGTTGACAAAGATTCATCATCTCCCATATTGTAAATACCCGAAGCGACATCTTTGGTAAGCAAGCCTTCGATAGCAAAACAAAGATTACCAATGGAAGTAAAGCAACGGCGATTCTCAAATGCCCCCAACGGCCAGGGTATCTCTCTTTTCACCACACCGTAAAGCAGATTGAGATTTCCTTTGTTACCGGGACCATGTATCATACATGGGCGCAGGATATATACTTGCTTATCTGCGGCTGGATGAGATAGAATATATTCTTCCGCCTTAATCTTGGACTCACCGTAAGGACCTATAGGATTAGGAACAATATTCTCAGTAAGAATATCACCTGGAACAAAATCAGCAGCAGCCTTTACAGACGAGAAGAAGATAAACTTTCTGGCTGGTGACTGAAGGAACCAGTCATACATCTTTTGTGTCAATCCTGTATTCACTTTAAAATACACCTCCGGTCCCGATGTTTTCTTCAAATCGTGTGCCTTGCCGGCAAGATGGATAACAGCATCTACTTGTGGAACTTTATTCTCATCAAGATCATTCCAAGAAAAGGTCTTGACCACCCCCTCTTTTTCCGGTGCAACAATATCGAGACCATAAATCTCATGATTCCGTCCCATAGCCTTGACAATATTACTTCCGACAAAGCCGTGGATTCCGGTTATAAGTATCTTCATATTATTCTTTTGTAAAAATCAATTCGAAAACTTTCACAAAGTATTTCAGTCCAAGCAACGGCATACATGTCCATATACCATTTTCACGACACGCGCGGACAATCTCCTTATTCAAGACCCAATTACTTTTCCAGTTGGCAGTACTCTTACCTCCTGTACGCATCTTCATGAAATCTAAATGCAAATACTTCGACTTTAATTTATTTGAATAAAGGAAACGAGTCAGCAACTCGTAATCAGCCGCAATCCTGTAGTCATACTGGTAATAACCATACTTCTCAAAATTGTGCTTATAGGTATAAAACGAAGGATGTGCAGGCATAAAGCCAAAGCGGAAACGCCAAGGCGCAAAATTCTTAGACGAATAATAACGTACTGTCTTATCCAAATCACTATCATTCACAAAGCGGACATCACCATACACTACCTCGATGATCTTGTCCTGCTCAAAAGCCTCTGCTACCTTTGAAATAACATCGGTGCGATGGAAGAAATCATCAGAGTTTATGATGCCCACTACATCACCGGTAGCCATTTTGATACCTTTGTTCATGGCATCATACATACCCTTGTCCTTCTCAGAAAACCATTTCATGCGCCCACTGAATTTAGGCTCATATTCTTTGATTATATTTACGGTTTCATCCTTAGATAACCCATCCGCAATGATGTATTCCAAATCCTTGTAGTCTTGCAGCAGAACACTTTCAATGGTATCTCGTAGGGTTGCAGCGCTATTCCAAGTTACTGTTACAATTGAGATTTTCATTTCTTCTCTATCGTTATTCCATATTTTGTTTTCAGATACTCCCTTATCTTTTTAGGGTCATCACCGCAGACCTTTTTGATTTCATACACCTTCGCATCGCACAGTGTCCTATACCACCATCCTTGCAAAAAATGCCACAAAAATCCCTCCTTACCTTCTAGGAAACCCAGTTTGAAAAAGTAGCGATAGATAAAATAAGCGAAAGAGCGCCAAAAGAGAGGCTGCTTTACATAGGCATGCTTCTTCGAACGTTTCTGCTTAGCTTGATGATTCATTATCTTCTCATCATCGCTAACACCCGAACCATACAGGTTATATTCAATGTCAAGCAAGTCCGCAGCTTCGCGCACAGCATAATTTGCATGCTTTATCACAAACCAAGTCAGATTATTCAAGTTATGGTCGCAGAAATCATACTCAAACTCCACTTGTTCGCCATAGAACAGTTGCATATGCTCATCCATCAGTCTCTGCTCACATTGTGACGCACCATTACGCCATAGACGTAACATCTTCACCGGATACGTTCCACGCTTCATCCATTTACCCAAGAAAATATGTTTGCGCTTTATCACCACACCGGTAATGTTATCGTCTAAGGAGGATAACTTCACAGTGCATTCTTCAAGCAATTCGGGAAGAAAATATTCATCTGCATCAAGGCGAAGCACCCAAGCCGTATCAATCTGTGCATGCTCTAAGCCCCAATTAAACTGCTTGGCATAGTTATTCTCCCACTTATTCTGCAGTACCTTCACCTTGTCATAGCTCTGTGCTATCTCTATGGTCTTGTCTGTAGAAAAACTATCTATCACATACACTGCCTTTGCTATCGGACAAATATTATCCAAGCATCGCTTTATGTGAAGTTCTTCATTGTAAGTCAGTACGATTACTGACAAATCCAACTCTTTCATTTTTTCAATTCTCTTTTCTTCAAAAACTTTGCAGGATTACCGCCAACAACTGTCCAAGGATCGACATCCTTATACACACAAGCGCGAGCTCCAACTACAGCTCCTTCACCGATAGTCACACCCATACCCACGAAAGCATCAGCCGCCACCCACGCACACCGCTCAATGTGAATGGGCTTAGTAGTTAAAGGATGTGCAAGATCCGTTATGTCATGGCTAGCTGTACATAAATAAGCCTTCTGCGAAATCGTCACATAGTCACCAATCACAATGGGAGCCACATTATAAATATCCACTTCCGAAGAAATGCAACTATGCTCACCCATAACCAAATTCGCTGGATAATATATGCGAGCCGAAGAATACACACAAGAAGATGCTGGAATATTTGCCCCAAACAAACGCAAAAGAAAGCGTTTCCATCCACTACCGACACTGCGAGGGAAAGGACGAGCAAACACCGCCCATACAAACGCCCACATCAAACGAATCACTTGATGTCTATGCGATAGCGCATTCCTATATTGTTCCAAATGAGCCTGTTCTGTCATACTAATTGGAGTTTACAAAAATTATCAATTTAGTTAGACGAATTGTATGAATCTCAGTTACGCCATTGAGCAAGGACCTTCAGTTATTGTACATTCGCTACCGTCAAGAATGGAGGAACTTAAATGGAATAGTTGCAAAGCCGCATATTGAGGACTCCATATATCATGTATGGTACGATATGCGCCTTCACACATTTTATTTCTTTCTATAGGATGCTCTATAAGCCATAATACTTTCTCAAACAAGTCATTTTCCTTCTTCAAGTCAAACGAGAATCCATTCACTCCATCTTGAATAAGGTAAGGAGTAGAACCAGTCTCAATAGAACTAATAGGACAACATCCACAATCCATCGCTTCGTTAAGCACAGCTCCCCAACCTTCATTCTTATCGCTCGTAAAACAAGCTATATGATGAACTTGCATAAACTCTTTCACTTGTGTGTTCGGCATGGAACCTAACAAGTGCAAGCAATCTTTTAAATCATATTGAACTATCATTGATTGCAATTGATTGTACATTTCACCAGCACCAATCATATGGATACAAAACGCTACTTTCTTGTTCTTTAGCTTTCTAGCCAAGTCAATCATACATTCTGGATGTTTCCAATCTATTAATCTTCCCACCCAAAGGATCTTAATTATATCATCGGTTCGTTTTTTTATCACAGTACTGATATCTAATTGAGAACTTTCTGTAAAGTATCCCCATTTATAACATTTTCCCTTGAACGAAAACATCCGAGCAAAATCGCTAGCCGCATAAGCACTAGCACAGAGAGCATAAAACGGTTTCTTCCGACAATACATATGATAGAACCATTGTTGCTGCAACAGACGAGGAGAAAATAAATTTAACAAACCACGCTTCAGCCAACGCTCACTATATAGGAACACCAACTTACCTGTTTTTATACGTTCTTTCAAATAAACTAACGGAGACGCACCATAAACCATGACATCTGCATCTCGTACCAATTTCATGGCTAGTTCGTAGGTAGTACTACCTCGTCTCACACGCACTAAATAAGGTTTATCGTCAAAAGCATCCGTTGCTCCTCCCTTGCTATTTTCTCCTTCCGAATCACCCGTTTCAACAAACCAAAAATTCCCATCAGTCAAGCGATAGAGCTCATCGGAAACAGCGGCTTGATGAATATTGAGTATAACAGATACAAATACAATTTTCATAACTAAAATTCTTATGGAATGGGTTAGACTATAACATAGTTCCCTATAATCTAAAAAAGTTTATACCATTGTCTTACAATTGATTCGAGATGATAATTAGCCGATTTTTTGATAGCTTCTGCTGCCATCTTTTCTCTTTTTGCAGAATCTTCCATCAAGCTAACCATACATTCTACTGTTACCCGTTTCGAATAGGGTGTATTCGTTATTAAGCCATTTACACCATGGTCAATGACTTCAAATACAGACACATAACTACCGTACACGATTGGAACAACTCCATGGCTCATTCCCTCAACAATTACCAATCCAAATCCCTCCAAATCAGAAGTTAGCATCAGAATAGAAGATTCTCGATAGTACGAAACAGGTTCATCTTTTATGAATCCAGTAAAATATACTCTTTGAATATTTCTACCATTCACATAGGCTTCAAGTGCTGATCTATGGGGACCATCTCCTACCAAACACAAATTCCAGTCAGGAAACTTTTTGTATACCTCTTCCCATGCCTCAATAATACGATTAACTCTTTTGTTTTCCATATCCATTCTTCCCACATATAGAATCTGCTTCTTTTTGGATGTTAATTCATCTACAGAATAGTTTGTGGGGATAGTAATAGGATTACCTATAGATACCAGCTTAGGTGTTTTTTTCAGACCAGTATACTCTCTGAAGGTTTCTATAAACCCTTTAGAAAGTACCACATAATGGTCACTATGTTTATATACATAACGAATAGATTCTCGAATAGTCCGATCGATTACTTGCAATTTAAGCTGCGCAAACGCTCTAGTGAGACAATTCGAAGCCTGTTTTACATTATCCTCAGCTACAATCACTTTCTTGCTTTTGTTCGGTACTCCATGTAAGATAGATAATAGCTTACATGATAATCCCTTTCTAGCCATATTTAATAATAAAGTAGTTTGAAAGGGAAGACACCATTGGTTAAAAATAATGTGTATATTGTTGCTTACTATAATATTCTTTAAAACAGAAACGTTGTTTTTCGACAATACAGGATAAGACAATTTATGTAAAACGATATTCTCGTTCAATTCACTCAGCAGTTCAAGATGTGGCTGCTGAAACGAGACTATATGAACATTCAACCCCAAATCACTAAAGTGATTGGCTAAAACCGTCGTAATCTTTTCAGTCCCCCCATAATTAGGATAGATACCTATAAAGAAAATTACTCCATTATCCAATATGTAATTATCAATACATTTACACATAATTAAATTAGATTATTATAGAAGTAGCTCTAATTATCAATCCTATCTAGATAAACAAATTTTGGTACCTCAACTTGCTCACCGCCAATCCAACGATAAAGTTCTGCCATCATCTCTGCCACACGCTGGGCAGTATACTTTCGCTCTACCAGTTGCTTGCCACGCTTAGCCATCGCCTCACGCTCTACATCCGTCAAGCCAAGCGCAGCCTCAATCGCAACAGCAATCTGCTCAGCGGTAGCATCAATCCACCAACCGCAGCCGTACTCATTCAAATCCGCCCAAGGTGTAGTTAGATTAGCTATTACGGGCGTGCCCACCGACAGCGCTTCAGTAACTGTCATACCAAAGTTCTCAAAGATGCTCACCAAACATAAAGCACTCAATGAAGCCAGCTCTTGGAACTTCTCTTTGCCATTCATAAAACCACAAAAAACAACCTTACCATGTTTGCATTGTGCCGCCAATTCATACAAATAGGTTTCATAGCTAGGCTTTCCACCACCAATTAACACCAATTCGGCACCCATGGTCTTCTCACCTAACATACGCCAAGCCTCAATCAATATATCGATTCGTTTTACAGGATGGAAACGTCCTAGAAAACCTATACGCTTTGTATTATGACACTCCGTTATCTCATCCATCCATTGTACCGAAGGCATAGGGTTCGGAATAACCGCAACCGGACCCTTATAGCCAAACTTTCGGATATACTCTGCCTCAGCCTTGCAAGTAGCATGCAAGCACGCCGCCCCAGCAATATCCCGGTCAAACCACAGTTTCAACAGCGGCCACTTTTTAAAGTATTGACGTTTAATTGCATTCTCTATCAGCATCCCATGAGGAGTTAGTACGAAAGGAATCCCTTTTTCTCGGGCCACTTTTGCACTGATATGATTTGTATACAACCAAAGACCATTGGTATGTATCAAATCTACATCACAAGCTCTCAAGTATCGAGCCATATTCTTCGATAATGCCACTGAAGTGTACGCATCATTTCCCAAAAATGTAACCCAAGGTTTATTAGCACCTAAATCATCATTCGATGCGAGCGTTACAAGTTTCGCCTCCACATCCGTTCTTTGTAAAGCTTCCAATAAATCATAAGTACACGTGGAAGGTCCACCCGATGCAGCACTAAGGTCTGCTATTGTTTGTAATATCTTCATCATTATTTTTTATCTACCACCAACTAATACTCTATACACACGCGGCATAATAGACTGAAGCATTTTGGCTACAAAAACAGCCGCAGTATACATTATGAATGGGTTAATCAGAAATAAAACTATTATCACAATTTCAGATTCACCCAAAAGCCATAATGGGATTTTCTTAATAATATTAAGTGTGGGCTCATGAAACAGATATACGAAAAAGCTATAGCCACACGCAAACTTCACCCACTTTATTTCTGTTAGTATTCTATCTTTAAATAATATATCATATCCTCGCCATATAGTGACAACACCCGCAAAACCATGTACTATTGTTAGCCAAAAATTATAAGAAAAGCCCCCTTCTTCGAATGGTTGAAGTGACAAGTACACAGACATACTTATGTATATCATTGCACACAACACAAAAAAATATTTATTTAACACACATGTTATATTCTCCAAAGAGCTACACAATGCCACACATCCACCTAGTACAAAATAACAGAAACCAACAAATGGAAGAAAATTTGCAGCTATTATTGTTAAGGGGATCACCCTCCATTTAAGGAACTTTATTAGAAGATATATCAGTGGTGAACATGCAACAAAGATAATCAGGTCACGCAAAAACCACAGAGCAAAGTTGGCAGGAGCTATAAATAAGTAGTCAAAAATGTCATAAATATTGTCAAAGCTTTGCAATATATCACTATTTACAAGGGAAGACACGCCTGGCAAAAAATTTAGAGCTACATACCAACCAACGAAAATGACATTCCATATAACATAAGGTACGAGTAATGAACGAATGCGCTTTCTAATCTTAGGGAAACACTCCTCAATAGACCCCATACCATTAAAAAATAAGAAGCCAGATATTGCAAAAAACAACAACACAGCTATCCCCATTAGACCACTCGTACCCATAAATCGTTGCACGGCATACGATACAGAACTATTACACCCCTCATTATAAAAGCAGTGAATGTATAGCACCATCATAATCAAGATACCATTCAGTACAGTAATCTTACTACTATTATATTCTGATATTGTCATACTTTTTAAACAAATTACTTTTCATAGAAATAGAATCAATATCTTCGCAGCTTAATTTGAACTTCTCTGTACCAGATGCAATACAAACACCTCCTTATAGTCTACACATTGACCAATGATCAACCAATAATACAGGAACAAGACACTACCAGCTGACAACGCATACCCTTCAATGAACCCGTGTGTTATAATAGCTAAAAAAGCACACAGCCTAAATTTGGCAACAGCATCGTTCTTCCCTTGTACAGAACGATAAGACATCAGTAACACCAATATATAAGGTATCATACCCAATATACCAGTCATTGACAAGACGGCGAGATGCGACGAACCAGGTTCAATAATAATGCTATGTTCGGGTAAATACTTTCTATCAATTGAACAGAATCCAATACCACAGACCGGTGATTGCTGAAATTCATCTAATCGAGCATTCCATAGGCCCTCGCGGCTACTCATGGTACCACCCTCTTCTATATTGCTGGCTTGTTTGGCCAACAAACCACTTGATAGTCTATCCATCACAGGAATTGAAACCACCAAAGCGACAATAAGCAACCAAATCATTTTACTTTTACTGCGTTCTATTCCTCCTCTAATGAATAAAAGCGAATACACCACTGGAACTGCCAAAGAAAGAACTGCACCTCGACTTGCAGACAACAGCGTGGTAGCTGCTGCCAATAAGAACAACACCATATATATTTTTTTACTCTCATTCTGATACGAATTAAAAAATATTAGTGCAGCCAAAGCAGACATAGGTCCCAACACCATAGATTGTACAAACAATCCACCAAACATGCCTGTATGAGTTACATTGCCTACCAAATCAGTTCTGCCAAGATGCAATGGCATATAATTGATACCAATAAAATAGCAGAAAAAAGAACCCAAGGCAAGAATAGAAGATAATATCAACATATTCCTAAAAAGAAGAGATCTAAACGTGACTGCTAACGGTGATACAACACAAGGAGAACAGAGTAATGAAATAAATAAGAACAAGCCATATCTTCTCATAGGATTGAAAAAATCCTCCTTAGCTAATAGGGCACTTACACCAAAAAATATAAACATACAAACATAAGTAACATTGAGCCTAGTTATGCCTTGAGATACGATATAAAGCAATGAAACTCCACATAAAGCAAAATATACAAGATAGAGCGAGAAGAATATAAACCCTGTAATTGTTCCAATAGCAGCCATAGCAAGTAACCAAGCCAATAGAGAGCACAACAAAGGAGCCTTCAGATTGACAAAGACAGGCAGGTCTATCGAGTTTGCTTTAAATATTTTCCACATAATCCAAATATGCTTTTACCAATTCGTTAATGTCATAGGAATGTATGAGTGTCTGCTGTGGACGATTTGCTTTGTAGTAGACAATCTTCTCAGCTAGGGCGTTATGGTCGTGCGGCTCAAAGAGCCACAGCGTTTCTTCCCCAGAGGCTATGTACTCGGCAGCACCCTGATGCATACAGATCATGAAAGGCACACCGCATGCGGCAGCTTCAGTACATACACAACCGAAGCCCTCAAAATAACTAGGCTGCACATATATATCAATAGAGTTATAAAATGCTCTGAGTTCAGTATGGTCGACTTCTTTCCTTATTTCCACATATTCACCAAGTGCATTCTCAGCAATGTAGCGTTCGCATTCGCCTAGCGTCACACCCGAACCAATCAACACGAGGCGGATGTCGGTCTCTCCGCTGACTATCAGTGCTTTCATTGTACGTAGCAACGTGATCTGATCTTTCCAGTCTATAAAGTTAGCGATGCAGCCTATTGTAAATGTGCTGTCCCGCTGCACCCTTTCTACATAGAATTTATTACAATCAACACCATTATATAATAGGTACGTATCTTTTATGCAAGGCTTTTTCATACCAGCGAGCACCATCAACGCTTCGCGGTAATTTTCATTATACAGGTGCTGTGGAGCATTTGGAAAACTCAACAAGGAGTCCTTTACAAACTCACTGATGCAGAGGTTCAGATCGACACGTTCCAGTAAGTCGATACTCTTCTTGGCTCTGTACGTTGCATTCCACGGCTTACGCGCCCAGCGTCCGTTTCTAATGGTGAAGGGGTCGGGATCGTGATGCTGCACTACCGCCTTCACAAGAGGATTTTCAGCCTTCAGTGCCAAGGAATAGATGGCAAACTGTGCGGTATGCCCATGCGCTACCACCACATCAGCGGGATCAATGCGCAACTCATGCACGCGGCGCATGAAGAGGCACGCATTGATGCCATTGAGGATGCCATGCAGGATATACGAGGGAGTATCAACTGTCTCAAAATAGTGCACCTTCACACCTTCGTATTCATAGTCAGCGTCCTTGCTACCCCATGGCTTAGGACGAAACACCTGCACCCGATAGTTGCTATTCGCCGCTATCGCTCGCACTTGATCATACACATACGGGCCGCGAAAGCTAGTTGGTGTAGGGAAGAATGGAGTGATGCAGATGTATAGTTTATTACTCATAGTTACAAATACTTCTTCAAGATTTTTTTTAACCACAAGGGTAATACACGCGCCAAAATATGTGGCTTCACCATATTGGGACGTTTATAATTGTACAGTGAGGGGACTTTCACCATACGGTAGTTCTTGGCAGACATCACACTACAGAATACATAGTTGTAAGCAATACCTTGGCTATCAATAGAGAAACAGTTCTCGACCTTCATACGAGCTGCCTTTCCCACCTTCTCGCGAAGCGTGGCATCCGTAGCATAACAGTAAATCTTGTCGGCAAAGTCAGCGATATCGTTCTTCTCGCAAAGTTCTCCTTCCACTCCTGCATCGATTGCTTTATCTGTTGTATCTTTCAAACGCGAAGACACACTAGGCACACCAACTGCCATAGTCTCAAGCAAAGCCAATGGAAAACCTTCATGATTAGAAGGCATCACCATGATATCATACTTGGGCAGCATCGCTGCAATCTCATCGGGCATTAAGCAGCCCTTGTAGTGGATAACATCCTCTACCTCATATTGCTTCAACAACTCGTAAAAACGAGTCTCGAAGCCCCAATGGAAGTAGCCATAGAAATCCCATTCGTATTTCAGACCTCGATCCTTCAATATCTTTGCCATGGGAGGTATCTTGTCGCATCCCTTAGTCACATCTTCCACACGACCAAAAAATACTATTTTCACGACACCATCATCGGAATAGTTACTCTTCGGAACAAAGCGAGTTGTATCTACTACATTTGGAATACGATACACCTTCGACTGCTCCTCTGTCTTCAACATTCTACGCAAGTTGTTCTCTACAGCCCAACTCACAGGCACGTATGCCGATACACGTTCACGATATGCCAAAGCCGTCTTTCGGGCAGAGGGAGTTACCGAGTGTACTGATACAACTACTCGAATATCTGGACGTAAAAAAGGAATCACACAGGCCCAGTTCGGACTGCCGAAATGGGAAAAGATAGTGCAATCTGTATCATCATTAATCACTGATACCATATTCTCAATAATGTCTTCCACCTGAGCCTCCTCACGCATGTCTTGCACAAAAATGGGGTGAAACTCCTCCTCGTAACCTGGTATGTCGATATAATGCCAGGCATGCACCGGTTGCACCTCGATGCCCTGTCGTTTCAAAGCACGCATTAAAGTAGTAGCTGCACTACCCATACCATCTTGACGGATGTCGTTAAATCCAAATATTACCTTCATTTTATCTTGTTTTTAATTGTTCTAAGGGGACCCACTATATATTGCATGAAAAACCGAGCAAGCGACCGTCCATGACCGCCCGTCATCTTATCCAGCTCCTCAAAAAAATCTATTTTATACTGATTATTGCTGCGCTGGTACTCCCAAGCATCATAAATCTGGCGAATATACATGTCACAGGCATCACACTTAGTACTGGAATCCATGGTCACCGATAGCTGGTCAAAGACATGCGCCCATCCCGCCAGTAGTGCTTGATCATTGAAATCGGCCAACGTCTTTTTGGCTTCCAGCCCCAACTGCTGACGATATCCATCATTGCGCATCATCTTTATAATCTCACATGCAGCAGCCGTGGCATCTCGCTGCTCCACTTCAATGATACCACGACCATCTTTCACCAGTTCTAGAAAGGGAATGGAATACATCACAGTGGGTATGGCATAAGCCTTCGCCTCGGCAATTACTAAGCAAAATGACTCGGTGATTGACGTAAGCAGATGTACCTTTGCTGCCGCATAATGCTGACCGACATTCTTCTCATTTGGATAGAACTGCACATTGCGCTCTATGTCTAGTTCACGCAACGCACCCGCATAATCGTTCGAGGGACCTACGATGCGTAGCACCACGTCAGGAATGTCCTTTTTTACCTCTGCGATAATCCTAAAAGCCTCGTATATTTTTTTTTGAGGGGCTTCCCGTCCTACCCACACTACCACGTTCTTCTTGACTATTTTAGTCTCCTGCACTTCGGGAGTCACAAACGGATTTTGCACATAATGTGCATTGCAACCCAAAGCCTTCCACCACTTGGCGTCGGTACTGGATACCGTCACCACAGCATCACAGGCACAGCCTATCTCACGGTTCAGTTTATAGCAATTCCATGCCTCATTAAAAATCATCGGGCTAGGAAATGAGAAGTGGATAGTCAGTACCACCTTTGCTCCAACCGCGTGTATGGCCTCCACATCAGACGCTGCTGAGGGAAAGGCCGCGCCATTAATCAACACCACCTCTATGCCATGTTGCGCTATCACGCGCTGCCACTCCGCGGCACGCTGAGCACTTTGTTCTATGACAATGCTGTTGGCTGCTATCTCACCCGCACATCGCACGATGGGTGTGTCCGTAATCACATGACACTGATAGCCAGCTGCCACAAAAATACGCAATTGTTGGATGACGACGGACTCAATACCACCAAAATACTCCAACGAAGGATAATATATGGCAAGATGCTTTACATTCATGCTTTACACTGTTTCGTTTTACCAATTAAAAATGGACAACACTTATTAAAAAAAACAATACACAACGTTACAGAGACTATCACCACACAAAAGCCAAGGTAAGGGTTCATTCCCTCCTTTATCATGGGGTTCACCCAATTCATGTAGATAGGCCAATGGGCTAGATACACCACCAACGAGTTTACACCATAGAAGTGCCAAATCCTTGAAATCTTCCGTTTTTCAACATATCGGCTAAAAAGCAATACCAGGTATGTCATTGCTAGATTGAAAGGGATGGAATAAATGGGGAGGAGATAGTTCGCTCCGCCCATGATTCTACGAAAAAAGAGTTCATTGAGTATAGGAGTACACACCACGATAACGCAAATTACAGCAGCTATGCCGTACAAAATGCGATGTTTTAGAGTCTTCTTATCGTCATCTAAGAACACGTGATATCGACGTCCCCAAAGACAGCCCAATTCAAAATAAATCCAAAACGTTAAAGTAGGAGCAACAGCCATACAAGGTAAAAAGTCTTCTGTATATCTCGCTGATAAGAAGAACCCCAAAGGATAAAGCAAAGCGGCAAAGACTATCCCCACATACTTCCAATTAAACCACCTCGTGACCCCATAATGAAAACATACGAAAAGAAACATAGCTTCTAAAAACCAGACGAGTGATGTAACAAACAAGGTGTGAATCTTCCATACCAAGTTACTACCTGTTACTACTTCTTCTCTCATACATATTATAATCAACGAGATACACATGAAAGTCAGCATGGGCATCAACAACACCTTTGCTTTCTTTTTCACCCAAGTCCACCCATCACTATTAGGCATCTTAAAAAGAGAGCCCGACAAGAAAAAAAATAGTGGCATCTGAAAACTGGCCCATATCTTCATCGGCATCTCCATGTGCATCCACACCACCCAAAGCACTGTGATACCTTTGGCTATATCCAAGAAAGTTAATCGACTTTGTTCCATTTCTACTAAATATAGTCAAAGTGCAATTTGTTAAGCACCATTTTTGTTATCAAGCATAACCCTATCACTATGACTGTCCCCATGCAGGCTAATAAGAGACCAGTCGAATCAAAAACAAAAAGGGGAGCAATCATTTTCACACCTATGTTATAGTAAGAAGAGAAGACCACAATACAAAGGCTGTTTCTACCCAAAAAGTTTACAACAGATTTCACCTTGTTAGGAATATACTCATAGAGCGCAACGCAAAATGAAATCATCATCAGTGTAACAATAAATCCAGAAGCCAAATCATACCTAGAGAGATGGGACGAAAAACTAAATACAACCACTATAGGAAATAGCGCATACATGCTCGAAATGTTTAGTTTTGTTGTTTTAGTACCTAAGTAATTCGCTATAACACCTATCGACAGATAGATTGCATTCGAAAAATCAAATCCTACAATGAACCCATCCAGTACTGCCAAACAAGCCAGTGAGTACACGATAGTATGCACCCAATTTTCTTTTGCCAACTCATAACTTACTTTAAGTACGATGGCATAAATTAATAGAGTATGCAAATACCAGTAGGTACCACACGGACTCCAAAGTACATGATAAGCGACCGTTCCTATTCCAAAGTTTTCAATCGTATTGGAGGTCGGAAAATAATTCTGTAATAGACCAATTGCACAAATGTAAAGCGTCTGGAATATTACATAAGGAATTGCAATTCTAGCAAGCCCCTTACTGTAAGCCTTATAATCTCTATCTACCTTCAGAAAAAATCCCGATAACACCAAGAATACAGGCATATGAAAAGCATATACATAGGGAGTTGCATCCACCACGTACCCACTCAAGGGTAAATGAAAAGTTACCATCAAGGTAATCATCAATCCTTTGATAAAGTCGACAGATGTTATTCTACCTTCAACAGGATCCATCAACATTACTTTACAATAGAATTCAACATCTGTTCCCATTTATTCATCACAGCCTCCGAATCGAACTTACCTAGAGAATGCATCGCACACTTAGCCATTCTATCATAGTCAACCTCGCTACCTAGTAAGACTAGTTTATCTACATAAAGCTCCTCATCGAAAGGCTCAACCACAAATCCGTTATTTCCATCATCAATCATGTCGTGCACCGCTGAGAAGGTATCATACGCCATCGGTACACAACCATATTGCATCGCCTCGGTGATTACCATGGGCGTACCTTCGAATAAAGAGGTCATACAAACCACCTTGGCACGTTTATAGTAATCCTCTGTCTTCTGAAACCCCAAAAATTCAACATGACGGAGCGAATTTCGCATGGCAATCTCTTTTAACCTATCTTCATCAGGCCCACCACCTAATATCTGCAGTTTCCACCCAGGCATACGTGCAGATGCCTTCTCCCATATCCTCAAAAGCAAATCTACCCTTTTCTGGGAAAAAACCAGACGCCCCACCGACAATACAATATTTTCTTTTTGCGATAGGTCTACGTCAACTTCAACAAAACTCGTCGGATTGAATATAGCAGTGACGTTGTCAGCCCTCTGAATACCCGCAATTTCTAACAAATCGCTGATATAAGTAGGGGCAAGCGTAACGACTCTATCGGAATGTGCAATCATATAGCGATAGCGTTGGGACGCATTCTTATAGTGGAAGCGCCTGTTATATGGTGATTTTATCCATTTCAATAGATTGACAAAACCATTTTTGCAAAAGATAGGCAACTGCATAGTCTTGTAGTAATGCTTAAACGAATTATAGGGAGAGAAATGGAGATGAGTAATGATGGCAGTACGCTTAATGTGTTCTCGACTTATAAAATATACATCATCGGTATTTCCCCCTTCATTAATTATCACATCAATCGCAAGTTTCTCAACCAGAGCATTGATATATTCTATGTTCAACGGGGTATTTCCCTGTTCATTTGGAAGGAAATAGCAGTCTATATCGTATTTACCCTCCACTTTTCGGCGCGATAGATACCACACTTTATGCCCTCTATCACGCATAGCATGCGCAATAGTATCAGCTACGCGCTCCGTACCACCACGCATTGGGTTTATCTGATTTTCGAAATAAAAAAGTATATTCATCGTCTTAATTTGTTTAGTTGGTGAGCCAGGAAGGTGAGACCATTGCGGTTTAGCGTCATCACTATTCGCAGTATTCGACCACCATGAGCATTTATCTCAATTCCATAAGCCCTATACCATTCTGTCTCCAATAAATTACGATATTTCGACTTCGCTTCTCTGTAATTTACATCTTTCAACTGATTCAACAAAAGACGATATTTATCGGCTACACAATAGAAGAATGTTTTGCGATTTTCTTCACTCAAAATTTTGGGATCTATCCAGACGATTAAACTCTGCAACATCGCAAATACAGACGGTTGAAGGTCACGATTCTTTCGACGTTTTATTGGATTGTAAGCTAATTCACGCCAATAGTGGTAGGCTATGTAAGGAACAGAACAGAAGGTACCTTTACAACAAGAGAGATAGCGAAGAACAAAATCGAAATCTTCAAAGCAAATAGAATCATTATTGTAGCGAATACCATTTAATTCTATAATATCTCGACGATATCCTTTGCACGCAGATGACTCCAAATTAAGTGACCTCAATATTAAAGTATAATCTTCATATAGCTTATTAATCGGTTTAACATACTCTTCCGATATAAGGATACATTCGGAATAATGTAACTTACCACTTTCAGTATAATTCTCTATTACCATGCCAAACACTATGATGTCGTGCTCGGCATGTTCCTTTATCAACTTCAAGTGGTTAGGGGAAATCGTGTCATCTCCATCCACAAACACCACCCATTCACCCTGGGCCATATCTAAACCAAGGTTTCGAGCCATTGATACTCCCCCATTTTCTTTATGAACCACCCGGATGCGTGTATCCCGTGCAGCATACTCGTCGCAAAGAGCGCCACTCCTATCAGATGAACCATCATCCACCAAGATCAACTCCCAATCTGAGTAAGATTGGTTCATTACACTATCAATGCAACGTCCTATACCTTGCTCAACATTATATACAGGTACAATTACTGAAATCATCTATCTTCTAGAAATAAAATTATGTAGATTAGGTAAGCCTGTTACCCCAAAACAAACATACTTTTAAAATTAGCTGCCAAGTTTTGTACAGCCTCTCTTATATTTTACATGTACTATTAGCTCCGCACATATCCATGTTTATCCACCGCTTCCAAATAATATGAAGCTTTTTAAAATATCTTATTGCCGCATATGGAGAAATTTTATTTTCTACCCCCAACAAATAATGGAGCATTTTTTTGAATAAATGGATATAACGAAGATAAAACTAAAACCACTGTACAATCTATGCTGAATGTATAAAATGAATGATTCCAATAATGTAGTAAATTGTTAAGCGGATTATTAATCATCATGTGCAGACACATAATTACTATAGAGGCTTTTGAAACAAGCTCTATTAGCGAATTGTTATATCGCTCCAACAATTTGCACAAACTAAAAAAAGCAACCAAACCACATGCAGTTCCAGCTATTCCACAAAGGCCGTTTACATTGGCAAGTATATAGTTACACATACCATTGTTGAGCATTATGTAATAACAAAGAGCAAAGCCAATGGGGATACCAACATAATAAATAAAGCTTGGTATATGAACCTTATCTTTATAAATGCGCAACAGTTGCCCTATTTCAAACCATATTATTCCAGCACACGCACAATCAAGCGCATAAATGTAGTGAACACCTGTCTCTATCCGTATATACAATAAAATAGCCCACACTATCACCAACAGCACTTTAAGGAACCAATATCCCCTATACATGAAATAGGCAAAATACTTACACCATATCAACGCAAGCAGAAACCATGTAGGTCCATCGTAGTTATCCAAAGCTATACCGAGCACACAATGCCACCCTGGTGTGAGCAAACAATTAACCCAACTATACTCTTGCTCCATTATAACTTTAAAGATTCCAAACATCAACCAATATGCAGCAAACAAAAGATTGTAAAGTACATATGGAATAAGCAATCCCTTGATGTTACTACGAGTAATATTACTTAATGTCTTTTGGGCATTGAACAAGTATCCACTCACCACAAAAAACAATGGCATGTGTATCATAAAGATCATAGGTCGAACATTTGGATTAGAATACTCTGAATGTCCCATTACCACCAATAAAATTCCTATTGCCTTTGCCCAATCTATCCATCCTTCTCTTTTACTGTAGTGCATACTAGAGAGAGTAAAATTTCGATTCATAAATACTTAAATTCCCATTATTGTCCTCATGAGTTTGAGTGATACCCACAAACATCACATATTTTCCCTAAGCTTCCATTAATCCGATATTGCATGTATGAGAACCATTAGGTATAAAAGACCTTAATACAATTATTATTTTTAGCATACTCTTCAATGATTTCGGAAGTATTTCTTTTGCCCCATCATCTACAACGATAATCTCCCAATTGAAATATGTCTGTTTAAGCACACTCAATACACTGACATATGTTGTCTCCAGTATTATAAGTAGGTACTATTGGAATGTTTTAGATTGTTCATAATAAATCCTCTAATGCCTTATCTACAAATTCATCGAAGCTCCTGAATGGAGCTTTATGCTGTTTTTTCCATATATCATGATATCCAGCAGTCTGTTGAGCTACAGAAAACTTCAAGCAATGATCATCTTCATCTCCCTCCATCCAAAAGGGAAACTCCTCATACATATGTTCAACCGTAGGCCGTTTTCCTGTCTTCTTATAGATAATACGTGCATACTGCATAGCCTCTTCATAACTCTGCTTTTGCCTCTTTTTATAATATTCTTCGATGGTACATATAACCTTGGCAGGCGAACCTACAGCCACGCTATTTGCAGGTATATCTTTTGTTACAACCGAACCAAAGCCTATGATGCAGTTATCACCGATAGTAACACCTTTCAAAACGGTACAGTTTCGGGTAAAATACACATTATTGCCAATAGTAACAGGTCCAGACGATGGCAAGAATTCATGATAGACATTACCAAAAACCTTTGTGATATTATCGTGCGTAAGTAGAAGAAAATTTTCGAGTATTGTACAATTATCCCCAATTTCTACAAGCAAAGGACGAGTAACATCAACACAAGCAGTTTGGGGAGACTGAAAGAATACATTATCTCCAATCTGAACCCCTTGAGAACGCAGATAAGCAATGAATTCAGCAGAAGTAATTATATGTTTATTATAGAAAAATAATCTCAATATGAGCTTTTTCATCCATAAAACGAAAACATTTGTTATATTCCTGAACTTTACAAAAAAAATCATCCTAAAATGTTTTTCTTAATAAATTGAATTGATTGATTTCTATTCTCACCCAAAATATCATTTACCCTTGAATAATTGATATTTGACTCTAGTAAATCATTATTCATATCATTCAAACCAGAGATTCTCCTTTCATTTAGTCCCGTAAGTGCTAATAAACTAGCAATACGTGAACTAAATGTTCCAGGGGTAATCGTTAAAAATGGTTTATTAAAATTTATAGCAAATGCGGTTCCATGAAATGAACTTACAACCACAAATGCAGCATATGCCATTAATGAAAGATAGTACTGAGGCAAAGCATAGTCAAAATAGATATCGCAATCTGGTATACGTTTACATTCACCATAATTGCTAACTGAAACAATTTTCAAACCTTTTACTTTTGCAATATGCTTAGCAACATCTGATACTTTTTGGTCAAATTCAGTTGGTTCAACAGAATAAACCAACAAATAATCTTCACTTACAAGACGCTTGTTGGCATACTTTAACCATTGAGTTTTATCTAGCAATAATGTAGGATCAAGAACCTGTGTAGCCTGTATACCGATCTTCTTTAATAAGTCGACAGCTTTATCTTCTCTTACAGAAATAGCATCATATTGGGATAAATATAATTGCGTTTCCTTTATATGCTCTTCTGGTATTATATCTTGACCAATACTTGCTGCATAAGAATATTTTTTACATCCCAATGGTGCATACGACAAATAATATACACGTTCAACGCCTTGATTATGTGAGGTATTCCAAACTTGATCACTACCTGTAACATATATATCTGCCTTTGGTGGATTTGACTCAAGTTCTCCGACGCTAAAATAAGTATGCGTTATGGATGTATACTTAGCCACAAAACTCCTACATCTGTACATAAACAAACCTCCTCTCCAACCTCTTAGCCAAAAATATGCATAGTATATCCCCCTGACAAATTTATTCTTACGAAGTAATCTAGTATTTTTAAAGGGTCTTTCATAATGCACAACCTCTACCTTTGCTCCAAATTTCTGAAAGATTACTGCTGTTGCCAAAGTTTGAAGATAAGTTCCAAAATTTGGCACATCAAATATTGTAATCAAAGATATTTTTTTCATTTGGCAATTTTTAATATGATATTTTTAGCAATCGTTTTTACTCGAATAAAAAAAGAAGCTTTTTTATTAAATTTCAATTTATATTTTCTAATCAACTGAGTATATGAAAGTGAATATGCATCATTATAGAAATTCTCTCTTTCGCTTGGACGAGGAGATGGCTCTTTAAGCTGATGATTTCCTGCATCTATTGTTTCATAGACATCTCTTTCTTCCGCATAAATCCTATTTCTTATCTGTTGTAGCAGGAATTCCCCCTTAGGGCTGTTTATAAGAACTGCCGAACAACCTTTCTTATGCTCATTAGTAATCGCTTTTTTAGACCCTATCCCCCAAAAGTCAGCCACAGTAATATCCCCTACTCTTTCGGTTGAGGCATATCTACAACGATAACAACTTTCACGATGAAGATATCCTTTCAAAAAAGCATCTTGATAAAAGGTTTCTTCCCCCACTAACGGTCTATTCTTAATACGACCATTAATATTAATATTAACACTAGTACATACAAGCCAATTAGACATATCACGAAAGAAATAACCCTCAAAATATTTTATTCTATCACGAATACTTTTATGAATTTTTGCAAATAATTTAGGAGATGGAACTCCATGACAAACAACATCCATTGTATATAAATTTTTATTATCGTTGGCAAGACTTCTAACTCCTGCGACTTGACACGGCGTCCCTGTAAACAATACTTTTCTATGGTTCCGAAGATTTTTGAGGATTTCTAACAAGACATCTCTTGTTATTCTACTTTGCACATATTTACTCCCTTGCAGTTTTGACAATTCATCAATCGTTTCAATAATACAATGATAAACATAACCATTTCTATTGTCTAGTGATGCACCCACTACAATACCACCTTCATTAATGATTGCAATGGCCAATTCTGAGAATATACCACCTGACGAACTATGTGTGCGAATATTAAATTCCGTTGACCAAGCTGCATAACATCTAGGTTTATTATAAAGTTGCAATGGATTAAATACAGGACATGTTTTTTCACACCTATGACATTTTATGCAAATATCATCATTTATAATTGGATAAAAAAAACCCTCAATATCCTCATGGTAGGATATCGCATTTGGGGGACAAACACCTACACATGCCCCACAGCCAGTACAAAGAGTCGATTCACAGAGCTTTATATCAATTGAACTCATTTTTTTAACTTTTTTATATAAGGTTCTAACTTTGAATACAAAAGTTGCCGTTCTGACTTTCTTAATCCAATATATATTATAACAATTGAAGATGAAAATACTGAAACCACACAAGTAGCAAAAAAATGTAACCAACCCTCAGGAATAAGTAGGTGAACAGCATAAGGCAATAACACAGAAATAATTGCTACCATCCATACATTTAGAAATACATCGATAAAGAATCGGCGTAATGAGAATCCTGGTATATCACCTCGTAGCATAAACAATCTTGCGGCAAAACAACCAATGGCTGTAACAATATACGCCACATAAACACATTCTATAGGCGCACCCAATTTGAGCGAAATATATGCCAAAGGCAAGGATAATAATTGTACACTTCCCACAACAATCTGATAGTTTCTAATATCTCCTGTTGCCAATTTTGCGGTAATGAGCGGAGTTGATATTGTTTCTGTCAAAGCAAACAATAATATAAGTTGTACTAAAGTGACTGTATGTTCAGGAACAATGCCTAGCCACAAGTATAATATGAAATGGGTATTTAGAATAACAGGAACAGCCATAAAAAGCATCATATAGAATGATATTTTTGGACCATATATCAATAACAAATTTAAATCTTCATACTTTTTTGCAGCATAGTCTTTAGTTATTTGAGGATTGAATGCCATAGTGAAATTTGTAACAAATCCGGTGACAACTCCACTCAATGCAGCAGCAATACCATTAGCAGCATTTATAGTTGGCCCCCCAAAGAGATTGAAGAGAATTGTTCCACCTTCAGCTCTTAACACCCAACCTGCCGAACCTATAAAATTCCATCCTGCAAATGAAAACATTCTTTTTAATAGTTCTTTATCCAGAACATACCGAAAATTACACTCTTCAAAATACTTCTTACAATACAATGCATAAACAATTCGCACTGAAACACCTACACAAAAAAGGAGTATTGCATAACATACCAAACGATCTATAGGAGAATACATTACTGCATAACAGATCAACAATTTACAAATAACCTCATAAATAGAAATATAGGCAAATGCATTCATGCGTTCGTGGGATATAATACATGCATTGTAGGGCGTGCTGAGAAGGTTGATTATAAATGTAAGTATTGCAAATTGAAATACCCAAAATGCAGCATCTAAACGCGCTTCGGGAATAACCATCTTATTATACAAAAACCACAAACCAACTGTTTCACCAATCAATATTATGATAACTCCTAAACCTATCTGCACCAATATAGAGGTAGAGAATACTATTCTCAGTTTATCTATATTAGCCCTGCCAAGTTCAAATGTAATATACCGACTAATAGCACTGGTAAGAGAACCAGAAATCATAGAAAAAATTGCGACAAAACCTCCCACGACATTATAGATTCCATAATCTTCTACACCAAGTGCCTGTAGTATTATCCGTGATGTAAAGAGTCCTACAAGCATTGTTATGATCATACGAAAATACAATGCAACTGTATTCTTAGCTATTCGTTTATTACTTGATTGTTCTTCCATTATTAATTACTGATGACGAAAATCAGTCTTAATGTCTTTACTTTTAGAAAAATTACAAATAAACTGTAATTTTTTACCTATAAGAGAAAAGTGAAGGATAATCGGTATTTCGTAAAGTCATTGAAACCTCCATTATCGACTTTGTTCCTATCCTAAAAGGAAGTGTTAAAAATAAAAAAATGGTAAAAAGATGCGAATAAAATTGCCTATCATTCGTTTCATATTACCTTTCCATGAATCCTGATTTTTAGAAAAAGATAGAGCTGTATTATCACTACCTTTTACTCCACCCAGATAGGCTTCTCTTTTAAATCGTAATTTAATATTTCCTTTGCATGCTTTCACAAAAGCAAACATTACATCCTCCATAAAAGAACCATTATAGTCATTGCAAGAAGAGTATAATGGTGCAATCTCAATTTGGTAAAAAGTCTTTTTTACTCCAAATAATCTACATTCGAAACTATGACTACTCCATCCTGGCATAAACCAATCATACAGCCTATGATCTTTGATGTCACAATACATATCGAATCCCTGATATCCAAGTATCTTATCAGCTTTTTTTAGAAAATAGTTCAAATTATAAATAGGGTATCGCCCCGTTACTTTAAAAAAGTAACTACTCTTTTTGAGAAATTCAGAGATCTCTAAAGCTTTATTAATCATCAACATTTCATTAAATCCCTTACCTTTACTAATATCAAATTCATCCGGATTCAATGACACAAATTCAATTTTATTTTTATCAAATATAGGTAATTTGGCTTTTAAGTTTTCAATATTCCATCCTGAGTTTTCTGCAAAAACAATTTGACGATATTGGTCTTTTTTAAGAATATGTTCAATATAATAAGCTAAAGTTGCCACATACATACTTTCACGCTCTTCATTCGAAAAACATCCCCCCTCATGCCTCTAGTGCTTACAGATGCAGTCATCAATAAAATAACCTTATTCATATTGCTTTAAGTATTTATTAATATAAGAAACCTCTTTAATTCGTTTCCATAACTTACACACGAAATAAAAATCAGCAGACAAAAGCTATCAAGTATTGACATAAAGACTAATCTAAAACCTCGTACTTACTATGCTTACTCTTAAACTCCGGCACTAGTACTTTCATCTGACGTACGATATCCATATCGTTATAGCCATCCTTAGTAATTTCAATAAGTTTGTTTATTTGTTCACTCACCTCATCATAACCTAATTCGCGTACAGAAGCTAGTTTTATCTTAGGATGTGAAGAGGGCTTAGTATTTTCTTCTTTATTCAGCAGTTCTTCGTAAAGCTTCTCACCATCACGCAGGCCTGTATACTTAATCTGTATATCCTGTGCTCCTGAAAGTAAAATCATGCGTTTCGCCAGATCTGCAATCTTCACCGGTTTGCCCATGTCAAAGACAAAAATTTCACCACCATTCCCCATCGAACCTGCTTGAAGTACAAGACGGCAAGCTTCAGGGATAAGCATGAAGTAACGGATGATATCGGGATGAGTCACAGTTATCGGACCACCGTTCTTAATCTGCTCTTTAAAGATAGGAATGACAGAGCCATTAGAACCCAAGACATTTCCAAAACGGGTAGTCACAAACTGAGTACAACCTTTTACCGCACCATCGGCAATAGCTTTATTAAGACTCTGACAATACATTTCACATATACGTTTTGAACAGCCCATCACATTGGTAGGGTTAACTGCCTTATCCGTACTTACCATCACAAACTTCTTGGTTTTATATTTTACTGCAAGATCGGCTATAATGCGAGTTCCATCAATATTGTTAACAACAGCCTCACCTGGATTATCCTCCATCATTGGAACGTGCTTATATGCGGCCGCATGGAACACATAATCGGGCTTATATTCCTTAAACACGGCTTCCATGTGGCATTTATGACTAATACTAGCGGTAAGGGTAAGAGCCGGAATGTCGGCAAACTTATGCATCATCATCAACCGTATATCATGTAATGGAGTTTCAGCCTGATCTATTAGTATCATTTGTGAAGGTTTGAAAGAGGCTACCTGACGAACAATCTCACTGCCGATAGAACCTGCTGCACCGGTAATCATAATACATTTACCTGTAAAAATCTTACCGATAGCCTCAAGATCGACCTCAATCTGGTTACGAGGCAAAAGGTCCTCAATATCAATCTTTTTAAGTTGAGTATGACGCAAGTCACTCTTTCCGTCCCATTCCTGACGCGAGTACAGCATGATTTTCACTCCGGCTTCGACCAACGAATCAATCATCTGTTGGTTATTACGCAGACTTTCCGTTTTCAATGGTGAAACCATCAATACCGTAGCTCCCTTTTGTTTCATCTTGGCTACAAGATTCTCGTTATTGGGATAAATCTTGGCACCCATCAATATATGTTGCCAGTCTTTGGCATCATCACTTACAAAACCGGCTACAACAAACTGTGACTCTTGCGAATGAATGCTTTTGGCCAGTGCTATTCCCCCTTCTTTTACACCATAGATAAACACTTTCTGGGCCGACGCACTTACAAAGTATATATCATATACATATTTTACCAAAATACGTATTCCCCACATTCCAGTTGTAGCCACAATGAAACTGATGAACAATACCTGCCATGAGAGCGGTACCAGTACTTGATCAATCGGGGTTAAATGACGAACAATAAACACTAGTATCACACCTATAAGATTAGCCATCGCCACACGATAAAGATCTACAAAAGACGAATAGCGAATGACACCATTATATGTGTGCATTATTCTGAAACCGATCAAATAGCCCAATAAGTAACAGCATAATGAAGACGTTATGCCAAAAATATTTGTAACAGTACTATAAAAACCGGCATAGAGTACTTGGGCAAACAGACCTGAAAAAACAACAATAAAGGAGTCAACACAAAGTATGAACCAATAGGGTAACGCTCCCTTACCGAAATACCAGAAAAAGAACTTTAATAGTTTATCTTTCATTTTTCAATTGATTTACGCTGAGAGTACTAACTATTATCTTTTACTTTTCTGTGTTATGTTCTCCATAACCATAGCCATATCCATATCCATAACGTTTGCCATAACCATAGTACTTGCCATATTTACCATAGCCATAATAATAACCATATTTCTTCTTCAGGAGATTCAGACCATTGATTACCGTACAAAGATTAGGTAGCTTGTTGCTTTCTGCCAGTTCATTTATTAACGTAAATTCCGCTTTACGGGTATAATCGGCACGACATACGTAAACTGACAGATCCGCTACACGACCAATAAGTAAAGTATCCGTAACCATACCAATAGGTGCGGTATCCAATATCACGTAATCAAAATTCTTTTTCAATATCTCAATCGCCTTATCCAAGCCATCACGAGCCAATAACTCCGTAGGGTTAGGCGGCACTGTTCCGCCCGGAAGGATATATAGATTTTTATTAACATCCGAAAGTTGAACGAAATCCATCAAATTCTTTTCCGGATTTGACAGATATTGGGTAATACCCTGCTCTTTTCGCGAGATATTAAAGACTTTGTTCAAACCGGGTTTACGAATATCAAGACCGACAATCACTATTTTTTTACCTAATAAAGAAAGACTGATTGCAAGATTCGCAGAAATAAATGACTTACCCTCACCACTAACCGTTGAAGTTACCAATATCACTTTCTGATCACTCTTAAGCATAAACTGAAGATTGGTACGTACATTACGGAAAGTCTCACTCATTAAAGTATTCTGATTCTCAAACACCGCAATGGAACCCGTTCTCTCAGTAGTTAACGGCACATCGCCGACAATAGGCAGAGTAGTCAGTTTCTCTACATCGTTGCGTCCTTCTATTTTGAATTTAGTCAAGCCAATCAAGAAGATAATACCGACCGGCAGTCCTACTCCTACCACTAAAGCAATCATGTAAATCATTTTAGGTTTTGGAGAAACAGGGCCACCTTCCGCTACCGGTTCATCAATAATCTTTGCATTATTAGCCGTAGCAGCCAGCGTAATCGCATTCTCCTCACGCTTTTGGAGAAGCATCAGATAAAGCCCCGCTTTAATTTCTTGTTGACGGGCAATACTTACATATTGGCGTTCCTGTCCCGGAGCATCACTGATACGACGGGAGAAACGACTCGCCTCACGATCCAAATCCGCTTTGACGATAAGCAATCCTTTCAAAGTACCATCAATAGCAGCCTGTACATTCGCTTTCATGGCACGAATGCTCGTATCCAGATTGACAATCATCGGATTGTTCTCTGTAGAAGTACGAAGCAAACGCTTACGTTCAAAAATCAATTCATTGTAACGATCTATCTGAGTAGTCAGACCATTATCGGACAAACCAATATTAGCCGGCAGCACTTCATATTCATTCGAGGGGTTATTGATATATTTAGTGAGATCACGAATCAGATTAATCTGAGTTCCATTTTCTACACGTTTCTTTTCGTATTCAGCATTTCCCGATACAGCCAACTGCGCATCACTGCTGATATCTGTCAGTCCCGCATTTCGTTTAAATGCTTCCAATTTATCTTCTGTACTCCCTAATTCTTGATCTATAATCTGAATACGTTCATTTATAAACTCCCTTGTTTTCTCGGCAACTTCATTCTTATCATTATTCGTATTCCGATTATACATTTCCATCAGCTTATTGATAAAATCCTGACCACGCTGTATATTCGTATTCATCAGTGAGACAACAGCTACAGAAGTCGTTTTGGAAGTAGGCGCTATATTCAGCATATTCTGGTATCCTTTTGCCACTCCAAATGGACGATTGACCATAGCACTGATATTTCGGATTTCATTTTGTCCTACTACTTTCCCATTTAATAAAGAATCTTTCAATGTAAATCCGAATGTACCTGCATCCGTAGGTAATACTGCCGGAAGCTTATCAAAATGTTTAGTATATTCGTTTACTCCAATCTTTAGCTGTATATCCAAACTACCCTCAGGAGGCAATTTCATATCAATCAAGGCTGTACCCGGCAATTGATCTGCTTCTTGACTTGTCAGATTTACGATTACCGGAGAAGTTTTATACAATTCTTTTTTAGGGAACTCATCCTCATCGTAATATTGAATATAAAGTTCCAGATTATTGACAACTTCTTTAAGAATCGTTTTTGAACGCAATACTTCAATTTCATTATCAATGCTCTGTGTAGAAGTAATCATTCCTCCTAATCCCAAACTTTCCAGATCAGCGGAATTTCCACCACTCTTCTTATCATCTTTTATCATGATAGAAGCAGATACCTGATAAACAGGAGTTTGGAAATGCAAATATGCCCAAGATCCAATCAAACATACCAGAACAGAAGCCACAAACCAAGGCCAATGAATTATGTACTGAAAGATAAGTTCCTTATAATCAACACTACCTTCTTCTATATCTCGTACATTATCCTTGTGCAAGTTTTCTTTCATTGTCATTCTTTTACTTTTGATATTTATCTTAGTATAGTTAATAATAAATTTGTTATTGAAAGTAAAACAGAAACACCGGAGATCCACAACCCTGTACTTACTCCAATATCTGAATTTTTAGCCTTAGTCTTATTAGGTGTTACGTAAACAATATCATTTTGCTGCAACTGATAATAAGGAGACATTACAGTTTCAGTCTTATTCAAATCAAACGTAATAATCTCCTGCTTATTATCCTGCCCCGTCCGGATCAACTTCACATTATCACGCATACCATAAATAGTCAGGTCACCAGCCATGGCAAGCGCTTCCAATAGATTAATCTTCTCGTTAGACACGACAAAACTACCCGGTTTGGCAACTTCTCCCAATACCGAAATCCGATAATTAGCAATACGTACAGTGACAAGCGGCGATTCTTTCAGATACACTTTTAACTTCTCTATAATCAGGTTTTCTATTTCCAGTTTAGTCAATCCACCTACATGAATCTCTCCTAGCACCGGAAAATTAATATTACCCTGATTATCTACTAAATATTGTTGTGGAGCAGAAGATTCACTATCCGGATTTACCAGATTAAAAGGTGCAGCCAACTCCGGTGTAGAGCAAGACACAGTAATCGTCAACAAATCTTTAGGCATTACTTTCACACCTATCGGTCTTCCTCCTTGCTCTGTATCACTGACCTGAGTCATATCCTGCAAGTAAGGTACTTTCTTATATGATTGACAGGAGATTAACACAATAGCGAGTAACACTCCCAAAATCACTTGTTTCAGTTTTTTCATAGCCATCAATCTTTATAAATTCACATCGAGAATAATTAAGGTGTTATCTAAGTATATTGACCAATAAGCTGGCAATAGATAACAAGACAGAAAATCCTGTAATCCACAATGTGGTACTTGGTCCAATGTCGGCATTCTGTGCTTTGGCTTTATTGGGAGTGACATACAAGATATCATTTTGTTGTAGCTGATAATAAGGAGACAGTAATAAATCCGCATCATTCAGGTTGAGTGTGATAAACTGCTTGTGACCGTTTTTATCTTCGCGAATCAACTTTACATTATCACGAACACCATAAATAGTCAAATCTCCCGCCATGGCAAGGGCTTCGAGTACATTAATCTGCTCATTCACTACCGGATAAACACCCGGAGAAGCCACTTCTCCTAAAACTGATACTTTAAAACCGGACATACGGACTACTACCGTAGGTCTTTCTTTAACGTATGCTTTCAGTCTCTCCGTGATCAGGTTTTCAGCCTCACGACTAGTCAACCCATTCAATGATAGTTTCCCTAGAACCGGATAGTTGATATTTCCCTGATTATCCAACAAAAAAACATTGCCTTGCGCATTGAAAGGTTGTGACACTGCCGGATCTGAAGTGGAAACAAGGATAGATACTTCATCACCGGGAATCAATCGTGCGTCCTGAACAGGTGCAATCTGTGCATTCGCCTGTTTCAAGACCTCTGCATCCTGTAAATAGGGAACTTGTTTATAAGATTGGCACGCCGAAAAGAAAAAAGAAAAGAGGATAAGTGCAAAAGCACCGGACAAATTCTTTTTCATGTAAATAGCGGATAAATGATATGAGTACTAATTTTTCTCACTGGCAGTTTCCACATACCCTATAGGCATATCTACGCAGGCGCAACCTAACAGGTTCAGTCGAACGGCAATCTTTGTCTTACCATCCACATTGACCAGTTCACCGACCAATCCGGTCAGAGGTCCCTTGATGACACGTACTTTTTCACCACGTGCCAAAGGAGAGCTGTTCATACAAACAGCTTCTTCTGAATAATCAAGCATGAAACGGAAACGAGCCATCTGCTCATCGGGAATCACTGCCGGTGTGCTCTCACCTCGCATCACCATATAGCGACTAACTGTAGAAAAACTGAGAACCTCCATACGTTCCTTCGGATCGGCATGGACAAACACCATCATTGGAAGAAGAACTGCTTCTACTTTTTTACGCCGATCACTCCATTGATGAATTTCCTGTTGGACAGGAACAAAATTTTCAATCCCCATTTTGTCCAAACGCTCGGCAACTTTCTTCTCGTGATGCATACGAACCAAAGCTACATACCAACGTTTAGAGTGTGCTACGCCTTCCCCTGTCCCATTGCTAGGCCCAGCATTTACTGATTTTCGGTTTGTTAAAATCATGTTTTTTTACCCCATATGCATCCGTTACTTCTTAGGTAACGGATTTAAAATTTGTTGCAAAGATAGCCAAAAACATAGATAGTAAACAAGCAATCTTATATTTTTTTTCGTTTTATGTGATTTTTAGCATAGGAAAAGCCCTTGAACATGAAAATGGTTTTATTTCCATGCTCTATATCTTTGTTGTCTAAATCCAAATTTTTCTTATTGAATATCAAGCAAATTCGTGATTATTCCTCCTTACGCTTGCATTCTTCTCATTTTCATCATAGAGTATGTATCCAATGTATGTTATCCGTTACCTAAGAAGTAACGGATACTATTTACCACTGATTTACAACCTATTACCTTTAATTATCCTTTCACGCAGTAATTTTTAATGTAAGATAAATTTCCTTTATTCACTTCTGTCCGTTCTTCCAGTCCAAAGCTTTTCAAATAAGTCTGTGTAGTTTTTATGGATTTGTGTCCCAATGCCTCACTAATCATCTCAATGGATACTCCCCGATACTTGGCAATAGTAGCCCACGAATGGCGTAGCGTGTAAGAAGTGACCGGAGATTTCAGATGTAACGCCTTCGCCAGTTCTTTCAGATTTTTGTTAAATTGACGAAGGGCAGACTGATATTCCCGGTAAGCTTTTTCATCCTTCCGTGACTTATCACCACAAAGAATATCAAGCAAATAATCCGGACAACCGGGTTGGGACTTCCGAACGCTCCGAAGTCGGTCGATCTTCACCATAGCGCTATCCAACACTTCTACACTCATCGGTGTTTTCGTCTTGATACGATTATAGCGAAGTATATTATTTTCAAGAGCCGATTTTTCCAAATGTGCCAGATCGGCAAACGACATTCCACAAAGTTGGAACAGCAGGGAAGCAATGTCCTGAATGCGGCGCAAACGTTCCGATCGGGGATCGTCAAACAAAAGCCTATGCAGTTCGGCAGCAGTCAAAGCCCTCTTCTGACAAACATCGATTCCCGTATAAGCCTCATGAAACAATCGCGGCACAAAAGGGGCATTACCCGCTTCCACCCCACGATTGTAAATGCTACGAAGCATACGCATATACGTAGAAATCGTATTAAGCTTCAATCCATTCTCGTAAAGATACTGCCCGTAAAGTCGCAGGCTCTCACGGGTGATTTGCCTGAACGACACATTACACGTACCACAAAACACACTGAAAGAAAAAAGAGCATTCTTATAGACATGCGCTGTAGAATATCTGCCTTCTTCACGTAAACGATCGATGTAGAGCTCGCCACACCGACTAAAACCTTTTTTGTTCGTCATTTGCACCATTAGTTATTTGATTATTATACCATTATTGGCAAGCGACAAAAGAACGAATCTTTTCGAAGATAGATCGCACTCTACAGAGAAAAAAGATATAATGTATTTTAATACATTCTTTATTTATTATATATATTAGTTGCCGGATGGGGTGCCGGAACGCATTTCGGGTATCTTCCGTATCCCCCATCAACAGGGCATTTCAGGAGGTGTGAAGGGGTGCCGCGTGGGGTGCCGCTCAAAAGTGCGGTCGATTCAATATAAACGACCGTATATTTTGTACCAAACGACCGCTCGTTTACACTCATCAGACCGTTCGATCGGTTCAAAACGAGCGGTCGTATTAATCAAAAGATACGGTCGTTTCATCCAACAGGAACGGCTGAAACAAAAATCATCCGGCTGAACCTAAAAAAAACGAAATAATTCTGTGCTTCTCACAAATTCTTCGTACCTTTACACTCCGGTAAAACAAGTTCTATCCACATAAAAGATAACAAAATGGAAAACAGAAGTTTAGTAACCATTGCCGAACATTCTAAAGAAAAAATCCTCTACATGCTCGAAATGGCGAAGCAGTTTGAAATGAATCCCAACCGCCGGTTATTGCAAGGAAAGGTAGTAGCAACTTTGTTCTTCGAACCTTCCACACGTACCCGCCTGAGTTTTGAAACAGCCGCCAACCGTCTCGGTGCACGTGTTATCGGATTTTCCGACCCGAAAGCGACCAGTTCTTCCAAAGGGGAGACACTAAAAGACACGATTATGATGGTGAGCAATTATGCGGACATTATCGTCATGCGCCACTATCTCGAAGGAGCCGCACGGTATGCCAGCGAGGTAGCTCCGGTGCCTATCGTCAATGCAGGAGACGGAGCCAACCAACATCCGTCACAGACCATGCTCGACCTCTATTCCATCTACAAAACACAGGGAACACTGGAAAACTTGAATATTTATCTGGTAGGAGATTTGAAGTACGGACGTACCGTGCACTCGCTGCTGATGGCCATGCGCCACTTCAACCCTACTTTCCATTTTATCGCTCCCGAAGAGTTGAAAATGCCGGAAGAGTACAAGCTCTATTGCAAGGCTCACCAGATAAAGTATGTTGAGCACACGGATTTCACCGAAGAGATTATCGCTGATGCGGACATTCTATACATGACCCGCGTACAACGGGAGCGTTTCACCGATCTGATGGAATACGAACGTGTAAAGAATGTATATATCCTGCGCAACAAAATGCTGGAGAACACCCGTCCCAATCTGCGCATCCTGCATCCGCTGCCCCGTGTCAACGAGATTGCGTACGATGTGGATGACAACCCGAAAGCATACTATTTCCAACAGGCGCAAAATGGTCTGTATGCCCGCGAAGCAATTCTTTGCGATGTGTTAGGTATCACATTAGATGATGTTAAAAACGATATTTTATTATGAGCGAAAATAAACAAGCATTGCAAGTAGCTGC
>OGNV01000518.1_pt1 | contig 35268 bp, 29 predicted proteins | sample 1573561 | NCBI WGS metagenome assembly OGNV01 (sample SAMEA2581892, study PRJEB24529) | metagenome | biome: Human gut stool | place: China | collected 2011
GACCCCCTGGTTCGTAGCCAGGTACTCTATCCAACTGAGCTACTGGCGCACATCTGATTTTTCTTTTGTCTCCGTCGCATTGCGCGGCGAAGAATGCGTATTTTACGAAAGAAAAAGGAAAATGCAAGTCTTTTTCTAAGATTTTCTTGTCACTTTGTCCGCATCCGCTGCAATGGCAGCATTCAGTGCCTTCAAAAAGAGCTGTGTAAGCGGACTCTTGATCGCCAGCGGCGGCCACGCCACCGCCACTTCCGTAGTCAGAGCCGGCTGCAGCGGTAGGAACATCACATCATCGTCTTCCGGAAGAATTCCTCCGATGCAAAGCACATGCGCGCCGCTTCTTACCAACAAAGAAGCGTTATAGAGTAGGTTATAGGTTCCTCGGATTCTCAGCGAACCTTCCTCCATTCGGCCTGCCCAAAGATTCTGAAGCGCCTTTTGCCGCGGCACATAAAGTTCGACTCCAGACAATTCTTTCGTTTGCACGCTCTCATGACCAGCAAAGATCCCGTCTCGGCGTGTCATGAGTCCCCAACGGTTTTGTTCAGGCAGCACAAAGAAATCCAGACCGTTCAGATCAGCCGGCAAATTGAAAACACCGAAATCAGCCGTTCCCATTTTGAGACTCAAGGCCGCATCCACCGCATTCGAACTTTGCAGCTGCACGCGTACACCCGGGTATTGCTCGGTGAATCGAGCTACGACATCGGCAACCATTTGCATCACCGGTGTTTCTGCTGCGGCGATTGTGAGTTCGCCCGCAAGCTCCTGTGTCTTCATTACTTCATCCCGAGCACGTTGCACCATCTCGAGAATTTTCTCGGCGCGACGAAAAAGCGTCGCTCCTTTTTCCGTCAACGCAATGCGGCGAGTCGATCGATCAAACAAAACTTCTCCAAGTTCGTCTTCAAGGTCGGCAATCTGTCGCGACAACGCGGGCTGCGTCACGTACAGAGCAGCGGCCGCGGCGGTAAAGCTGCGGCGCCGCGCCACTTCCACGAAGTAACGGAGCTGCTTGATATCCATCGTTTGACTTCTCGGAATATTTATTCCTGAATTTTATAAATTTCGATGAAAATAAACCATTGGAATCGTTGGATTTTCTGCCCTACCATGGCACTAACCGAGGCTGTATCGGCACTCGTTTGAAGGAAACACTGTCATGTTGATGAATGGTTTTGAGATGTCTCGTCGAGATTTTTTATCGTGTACCGCCGCTGTTGCCATGATGGCGGCCTCCCCGTTTGCCGGAGCGGAGCCTGCTGCCGGCCAAACGACAACACTGATCACGCAGCGCCGTACATTGGGTCGAGCCTCACCGCTGGAAGTTTCCGCGGTCGGTCTGGGTTGCCTCCCGATGGTCGGTTACTACGACGGCAAGTTTGAAAAGAAGGACATGGTTGCGCTTATTCGCCGCGCCTTCGACGAAGGCTGCACGTTCTTCGATACGGCTGAGGTTTATGGTCCGTATACGAGCGAGACATGGGTCGGCGAAGCACTTCAGCCCGTGCGCGACAAAGTGGTCATTGCCACTAAATTTGGCTTCGGTGTTGAAGAAGGAAAGCCGACGGCTCTCAACAGCGAACCCAAGCATCTGCGTCGAGCCGTGGAAGGATCGTTAAAGCGCCTGCGTACCGACCATATTGATCTTCTCTACCAACACCGCGTCGACCCGAAGATTCCGATGGAAGATGTTGCGGGAACCGTGGGCGAGCTAATCAAGGAAGGCAAGGTTCTGCATTGGGGCTTGTCGGAAGCTTCTGCTCGTAGCATTCGCCATGCTCATGCAGTCACGCCACTTACGGCCATTCAATCGGAATACGCTATTTGGTGGCGCGAACCGGAAACCAAGATCTTCCTGACGCTTGCTGAACTTGGCATTGGTTTTGTCCCCTACTGCCCGCTGTGCCGCGCCTTCCCTCTCGGACAAATTAACGAAAACTCCACTTTCCCCAAGAACGATCGACGCGCCACATTGCCGATGTTTACGCCCGAAGCGCTCAAAGCCAACATGCCTTTCGTGCACCTAGTGGCCAAATGGGCAAAGCAGAGCGGTTGCACGCCGGCTGAGTTTGTCCTCGGTTGGGTACTCTCCCGCGGCAAGCACATTGCTCCGATTCCGGGAACCACAAATCCGAAGCATCTCGACGACGACCTGCGCGCAGCATCGCTGTCGCTTTCTGCGGACGAATGGAAGAAGTTCGACGAAGAATTCGGTCAAATTAAGCTGGTTGGTCACCGTGCGGACCCGTTCACCGAGAGTCAGATCGACAAATAACCTTGGAATCGGAAGAAAAATCGCACAGTCGAAACTTGTTTGATCAAAACTGTTTTGGCTGAGCATCTTTTTTCCAGCCTACGTCGTTCCCGAGAAGACGGCGTATCAATCGGCTTCAGTCGATTTTTGCCTCCGGACAAACTCGTCAAAAAGGGGAACGGTAAAAGCCACAAAGCCATGCTTGGGGCTATAGATCATCCCCTTATCCGCAATACGCATTCGCAACGGTCCGATTTCCGTCGTTGTCTTTCCCATCACCTGCGCAACTTGTCCTATCCGGTATGGTCCGACACCTAAAGATGCCGTTGCCATTGCTTCAACAAAAGCGATTTCTTGGGGAGTTAATCGATCCAGACGCACTCTGAAAAAGCCCCTATCCAGCTCATGTATCGTTTCGTTGTAGGCTTGTTTTACGTCAGCCAAAGTGATTGAGGTTCCTTCCGCAACATTCCACGCACAGTATCCCCATTCCTGCAAAAAGAAGGGATAGCCACGCGTTCCATTTTCCATTTCTGTAACGGCAGCCTCATCAATTGAAGCTTTTTCTTCGATTATCGGCTTACCAATTGCGTCCTTTACCTCATCGGAAGACAAGGGCCCGATTTCGCAGTAACGGAAAAGCCTTTCTGCGTATGATTTCGTGTCGCCGGCAAGCTTTGCGACTAGAGGTAATCCGGCACCGACAAACATCACCGGAAGTTCCAGCTGGTTGATGTAATGAAGCGACACAATCAGCGCAGACAGATCTTTCTCGTTGAGATACTGCACTTCATCTATAAGCAAAAGCCAACCTTTGTTGGCAGCTTTTGCAGCTTGGCCTATCGCAGCAAATAACTCAGGCAAATCTTGTTCTAGCTTTCCGCTGTCCGCTATCCCCTCGGGAGGATCAATGCTGATTCCCACTCCGGCAATGTCAATATTGAAAATTGAGGCAAAGCGATGCAAGACTCCCAGTCCTTCTTTTGCAAGAGCCTTCGCCTTGTCAACCGTTGACAGCGACCTCAAGACTTTTTGCATTTGGGGATACAAGAGAGTCGCTAATGAATCGTTCTCCGGCGATTCGATTTTTGATACGACAAAATTATGTGCGGCAATTCGACGGGCAATTTCGTTAAGCAAAACGGTCTTGCCTGTGCCTCTTAGTCCTAAGAGCAACATTGGACGTCCTGAGCGCCCTCGTAGAAAGCGGCCGCAGGATGTCAAAGCATGGTTGATATATTCTTCTCGTCCGGCAAGTTCCGGCGGTCTGCTGCCGGCACCCCCGGAGCAAATGGGTTGTTGAATGGATCCATAGCAAAAGACAGTTTGAATGATTGAGCAATTTTTATGAAAAACTACATGTTTTTTATAATATTTCATATAGTTTGCTCAAACACGTATAAAAGCCTAACGCACAAATTCCTCACAGAAATTGCACCGGTGCAATTTTTAGAAGAACTCTTGAGGTTTTACAGATTTTGTTTTGTTTTTTTGATGTAGATCAATAAATTTTCAGGGGGGGGGGTACTCTGTAAGGTGAACCTTTTTTAGGAGACCTTATATGAAAAACAAAATCGTAAAAACTCTTAAGCCGACAGCACTTGCAGCGTTGTTGGTCTTCGCGCTTCCGGTAAGTGCTTGGGATGCCATTAACGGCGAACAGCCCACTTGGAATACTCCCGACGGTTTCGCCATCGGTAATGGCAGTACCGTCATCTCACAAGACGGCAAATTCGTTTCCGGTGGTTCGCATCATGATATCGACGCGGGAGGTACGTTGATCTTGGCAAGCGAAAACGCCGAGATTGATGCAGGTGGTAAGTGGAATGTCGGCGGTCAGATTTTGCAAGGTCAAGATCAAGCGCTAACGAATCTAAGTTTTAAAAATGGCGACATGGTTGTAACCGGCACGACTTTGAATGTGACTGGCACAATGACCTATTCGCCCAGTAATGGACAACTTAACTATAACAGCGGCTATTTAACCGTTCAAAATGGTGGTGTCCTAAACGTGAATCGATTTGTAGCTGATTCCTATTACTCTCTTGAAGCATCATCTAACGGCACGATAACTGTCCAAGAAGCCGAAGTTGCTGGCATGGTCAAAGTTGATGACGGAGGCACTTTGAATATTGGAAAGAGTGCAACCATCGGTCATTTGTGGAACATGGGCACAGTCGACGCTGCGGATGCGACGATAGTAATTAGCACTTCCGAAGATATGCTTCCCCGTGACTACGGTGGTGACCCGATCTTCAAGCATGAAGACGGAAAAACCTATACCTTTGGTAACGGCATTAATCGGCAGCAAACAGAAGACGCCAAAGATTCCGGAACAATGACGGTGGGTAAACTGATCGTTCACGGTAATGCTCTAAATGCCGATAACTCCACGCTCAATGCAACAAATATTGCCGTGGATGAAGCGCTCAAAAACGAAGTTGGTGCCAAGATCAACGTGGAGAATGGCAGAGTTAGCGCCAGTACTATTGACGGTGCCGAAGGTAATATCAACGTGACCAATTCGACGGTCGCCGTGACCGAAACCTCGGATTTCGGCAACGTTACGGCCAACAATTCAAGTGTTTCTGTCGGCGCCGGAAATTACACGTTCAAAACTTTCTCAGGCAGTGACAAATCGATTATTGTCAACGACTTGTCTGCAAACGTTTCAATTGCCACGAAAGATGGCGCACTGGACTTGATTGCGACCGGCACCGCCAACGATCAGTACGGCACTGCTCAGGAATCGGTTGAACGGATTCAGGAAGTTCTGACGGTTGGTACCGGCGATAGGGCGGGTGATGTTTATCTTTTGAATCAGGGCGTCGTCAACGACGGTGCTCGCATTGAATTCAATGATCAAGGCGACCCGGTTATTACCTATCTCCGCAATACGAATATGGAGGACTTTGGTTCTCTGGCAGCGCTAAGCATCGTTAACTGGCGCAATGAACTCAACAGCCTTTCCAAACGTATGGGGGAACTGCGTGATTCGCCTGCCGGTATTGGCACCTGGGTTCGTCTGTACGGCTCCGAAAATGAATTGGGGTCGATCACGGCGCGCAACACCACTATCCAGATTGGCTCTGACTATTCGATCGGAGACTGGAAGGTCGGCGTTGCTGTCAACTACACCGACGGCGACGCGGATTTTGCAGCCGGTTCGGGCGACAACAAGAACTACGGTATTGCCCTCTACGGTACGTGGTTGTCTGAAAGCGGCCAGTTTGTTGACTTGATGGCTAAGTATTCGCGTTTGGATCAGGACTTCCAACTCAGCGGCATGGACGGTTCCTACGACAACAATGCCTTTGCGTTGAGCGTTGAATACGGCTGGAGATTCGAACTTGGCTCTCTTGCTTTCGTTGAACCGCAGGCAGCGTTCACCTATTCGCACATTGAAGGTGACAGTTTCAAGGCATCAGGGGCTGAAATCGAGCAGGATAACTACGACAGCTACATCGGACGCGTTGGTGTCCGCGGCGGCTTTAAGTTCCCGGACAATAAGGGCAACATCTATGCTCGTGTTTCGTACCTGTACGACTTCGACGGCGAAATGAACGCAACGGCTCGCGCAGTGAATGGAACCGGTCAAAACTACATCTACGAAGACCTGGGCGGTTCTTGGGTTGAGTACGGCGTTGGCGCCAACTTCAATTTGACAGATCGCACCTACACCTATGTTGATCTTGAGCGCAACAGCGGTGGCGAAATTAAGGAAAACTGGCGCTGGAACGTTGGTCTGCGTCATGTTTTCTAAGTCCTAAATAGCTTTTTAACCTGAATGAGGGCGTTGTTGAATCGCCGTAGAGCGATTCCAGCAATGCCCTTTTTTTGAAATTCAACTTTGTGTTGCTCCAGTGTTTGGGGCATGGGCAATGCGAAACGTATTCGTACAAAAAGCAGAGCGGCGCGTGTACCACCACAACGCCGCCCCTAAATGTAGGAAGTGTCAAGGTCATCCTCAAATATCTGCACCGAGTTTATCTTGAACGCAAAAAAGGCAACATTGCAAATTAGAGATTGCGCCTCTGGCGAAAACACCGATGCCAAACGGCGTACGGGACTGAAATTTTGGATCAGAAACACCCGTTTTACCAAAGAGCAACCGAGATTCAGTATCTGCAAGATGCACTTGATCGGGGTCGCCGCGAATGCAGCCGCATGATCGTCGTCTCCGGCAACCTCTGCGTCAGCAAGACACGATTTGTCAATGAAGCTTTTGCAAATATTCCGGAACCGTCCTTCTTCCTCTACGCCAATAAGGACATGACAATCGAAAGCAACTTGAAAGCCTTTTGTGCCGACAACGACAAAACCTGGGAAACATCTAGTGCCAATACGGTACCGACCTCGTTTGAAGAGCTCATCAATGAGCTGTTGGTTCGATCTGAGACGACTCCTTTGGTGCTGGTCGCTGATATAATTGAGAATTTCCGATCAGTCGATTCGTCTTTTTTTCAGCGTACTGCAAAAACTCCGGGATCGTCGATGCGAATTGACCAGGATGTTGCTGGTTCTTACCGGTAGGAAAGTTGACGGATTTTTCAACAACATCAACGCACCGTTCTGCGGGCGTAAAGGCGCTCAATCGGTTCTGCTGCCATTTTCCATGGTTACCGTTAGGCGGATCCTCTGCGACTACAACCCAAAGTGGACCACGGAAAACTTGATGATGGTTCACATGCTCACGGGTAGCGTAGCCTAGTATCTCGAAGAACTCATGGAAGTCGACAAAACCTCGGCAGATGCCATGCTGCAGGCAGCAGTTGTGCCTTCTTTGTGACAGAAGGACAGACGCTGCTCCAAACGAAATTTAAAAACGACTACGCCGTCTATTTCGAAATTCTCTCGAAAATCTCAGCCGGCAAAACAAAACGCAGTGAAATACAGGCCTCTTTTAACGACATTGACGTGAGCAAAAGCTCGAAGACTACTATCGCGTGTTTTCCCGTGAAGCTCCTGTAGGCGGCCCTGTCACCAACCGCAGCTACCGCTACTCTCTATCCGATCCGTATCTGCTTTTCTGGTTTCGATACATCTATCCAAATCGCTCGCTCATTGAGCAAGGCGCCGTCGGTCGTCTCGTGGAACGCATCCGTGAGACGCTGCCGGACTATATCGGCAGACAACATGTTCTGGAGAGCCACTTCAAAAAATAGTCATGGAGGCGCGGGCTTCTTCACCCACTATCATGTAAGAGGCAGGGAGCCTTGTGCCGGCGCTCTCAGACTGCGTTCGCTTTTTTTTGGTGTACTCATCACCGGCAAAAAATTGCAGCTGACCTTATTCGCACCCCATATTGCTCTGCTTCGTAGGAAGCTAGGCGAATGAAAAAATGAGCATGAGCGTTATTGCTCGTGTCTGCATTCTCTTCTAGGGGTTGGGTAGCTTGCCTGCGCAAGACTCGCCTGAGATCCACTTTTCTGTCTTGACAAGGAGGATCCATGGTTAAGTCTAAATGTTCCGTGCAAGGAGTTGGCCCCTCAACCAAAACCACTGCACAACACTGCGTTCGAGCCACCTATCGCTCTGCCATTGGTGTCGATGTCCACGCCAAGCAGTTGGTCTGCTGCTATCAGTCTTCTGATGGGGTTGATCCTCTGACTCATCAACCCATTCTCAAAGAACAACATGCCGAATTCGGTACTCTACGTTCAGAGCTCAACGAATTTGCTGCTTGGTGTCTTGAGCTCAAGCCGGAAATCATCCTGATGGAGTCAACGGGGGTTCTTTGGCGCAGTCCTTATGAAGCACTTGAGGACGTTGGATTTACGACACAAGAGTTGATGTTGGTTAATGCACGTGACGTCAAAGGCATCATCGGCCGAAAAACCGACAGAGAAGATGCGGTCAGGCTTGCCCAGATTGCCCGTATGGGGATCATCAAAGCTTCCTTTGTGCCTCCCCGCATTTTTCGGGAAATGAGGCTCATCGCCCGACGCTATCAAACGTTAAAGAAAACGACAGCCAATCTAACCAATGTCTATCAGAAGTTGCTTAATGCTGCCGGATTGAGGGCTTCATCGGTTTTCAGCGATGTACGAGGACTGGCCGCAACAGCCATTCTCGAAGCCAAACTCAATGACGCACCGGATTTTGCTGAAACTGTCATTGAAAGATCCGTTCGTTTAAAAGCTCGTCCTGAAACGATCATTGATGCGTTGGATTTTGAAATTTCCGACACGATGCGAGCACAGATTCTGGACGAAAAACTTTTGATCAAAAGAACCCAAACGCATGCCGATGCTGCTATGAATCGGTTGCGTCAGCTACAGGAGCCCTATGCCAAGCAAGTCAAATTATTGATGAGCATTCCCGGAATTAAAGAAGATTCTGCTCGTCTGATATTTGCTGAGCTTTGTTCAGATCTCAAACAGCAATTTCCCAATTCTGAGAAGTTCTGTTCTTGGTTGGGAATTTGCCCGGGAAACAATATTTCAGCCAACAAAAGCCATTCCGGAAGATCTCCCAAGGGCAACAAGTGGCTACGCCGTACGATTACTGAATGTTCGCAGGGTATCGGATTGAGCCATCTGTGCTTACGGAGTCGTTTCGAGGCTTTCAAATTACGACGCGGCAAAAAGCGTGCCGTTGTCGCAATTGGTCATTTGCTGTGCAGGATCATTTATTCGGTATTGGTAAACGGTCGGATGTTTAAGAGTGTCAATGAGGGGGACAACCTCAAGAACATCCTGGTCCAACGACTCAAGAGCAACATCAAAAACCTACGCAGACAGACGCCGCTGGTCATGTGCGGCAATGAGATGATTGAAAGAGACACAGGGGTGATCATCTGCGAAATGCCTGCGGTTTTTGATCCGTAACTTTTATTGAAAAGTAGCCAAAAGGAACCTGACTTGCTCGGGACTCTCCTTTTTTGCGCTCTTATTTTGGGAGCTTACATGAAAAAACGCTCTGGGAAAGCTGTAACTACAACGAGATCGGCCCATGATGGGATCGCAAAGGAGAAAACGAGATTGACATCGTCGCCGTCAATCCGTTTGACAACGAAATCCTCTTTGTGGAATTCAAGCGCAACCGAAAGGAGTTTGACGCAAGCAAACTTAGCGGCAAGGCCTACCTCTTTCTGTCACAAAACGCGAAGTACCGAGACTACACTCCGCGGTTCGAATGCCGTAGTTTCGAGGACCTTCAAGCACCCGGATCAAGCGAGGTCTGATCGCCAATACCGATTCTGATCTTTGCATCGCTTTCGCGAGCACCGTCAAACGCAAAGCCTTCGATCTGAAGAAGCTTACGCTTGGCTTCAAATCCGCCGCCGTAGCCTGTAAGCGTACGATTCGCCCCGACAACCCGATGGCACGGCACAAGGATGGAGCACGGATTTTCTCCCACAGCCACTCCGACGGCCCGGACGGCTCCGGGTCGCCCGATACGGCGGGCAATTTCACCGTACGTCGTGAGTGTTCCGTATGGAAGTTTCAACAACTCTTGCCAGACGGCATGCTGAAAATCCGTGCCGATAAAGCGCAGAGGCACATCAAACGTCTTGCGCGTACCGGCAAAATACTCCGTCAACTGTCTCTTGGTTTGGGCAATCACTTCGTCCTCACGCTCTAAGCAGCTAGCGTGAGGAAACGCTCTTTCGAGCCGACGAGCAATCGTGGCTCGATGCCATCCGTCGGACCAATCGCAACAAATCAGTTTTCCTGCAACGCTCTGCAAAATCAACTCGCCGCAGGGCGTCCCAAACGTTTGGCAAAAGATCATTTCTGACATGGCGCACCTAAACCACAAAACGAAGAATCCGAGAAACGGATCCGTCCCGAACTAAAAATTCAGTGGGATACCATCTTGAGTCCGACGATGGAGGCGATCAGTGTGGTAATGAAGAAAATACGCCAGAACGTCGCCGGCTCGCTTAAAAACAGGATGCCCAAAAGGACTGTACCGACGGCGCCGATTCCTGTCCAGACCGGATATGCCGTACCGATCGGCAGCACCTGTGCGGCCTTGGCAAGAAGCAACATGGACACCACCACAAAGACAGCAAAGCCCGTGCCCCAGGCCCACCATGCAAAACCGGAGACCAGCTTCATTTTTCCCAGACAAAAGGCAAAACCGGTTTCACAAAGACCGGCGATGATCAAAACGATCCAGCTCATCGTCGTGCTCATTGAAATACTCCTAAAGACTTCAGTTCAACAAAAAAGCCAACTTCTGAGGTCGTCCTCGGAAATTGGCCTTTTGATGCAGGGTCGTCCCTGCGGCGGTCGAATTATAAGTATTTTGGTCAGGAAGAAAGCATCATGGCATCGCTCACTTCACCCGCGCCCTTTTCAAAGAGCGCCAACAGGTCGGGTACCGTGAGATGCTTCTTTTCATCGCCCTTGACGTCAACCACAATGCGGCCGGCGTGCATCATCACCAGACGATTGCCGTAGCGCAGCGCGTCGCGCATATTGTGCGTGATCATGAGCGTAGTGAGCTTTTGCGTGGTCACCAAGCGATCGGTGAGTTCGAGCACCTTAGCGGCCGTCTTGGGATCCAGGGCTGCGGTATGTTCGTCAAGCAGCAGCAACTGGGGACGCACAAGCGTGGCCATCAAAAGCGTGAGCGCCTGACGCTGGCCGCCCGAAAGAAGGCCCACGTGCGCAGTCATGCGCTCTTCCAGACCGAGGTCGAGTTCCTTGAGCATCTCGCGGAACTTTTCGGTCTGCTCGGGCTTGGAGCTCCAGCTCAAACCGAGCTTCTGCCCTCGGCGAGAAGCCATGGCGAGGTTCTCCTCGATCATCATGTTGCCGGCCGTGCCGCGCATCGGATCCTGAAAGACGCGGCCGATGTACTGTGCGCGCTTGTATTCGGGCATGTCCGAAATATCGACGCCGCCAACTTCGATCGTACCGGAGTCAATCGGAAAGACGCCGGCAATCGCGTTCAGAAACGTCGACTTACCTGCGCCGTTGGAACCAATCACGGTGGCGAAGTCGCCGTCTTCGAGCGTCAGGTCAACGCCGCGCAGTGCGCGCTTTTCATTGACGCTGCCCGGGAAAAAGGTCTTTTTTACGCCTTGAGCCTTAAGCATTTGTTTCTCCGTATCGCATCAAATCAAAGAGCGCTCTTGCGTGCGCGCCACTTTTCGCGAATAAGCGGCATCGAAAGCGCAATCGCAACGAGGATGGCCGTAAAGAGCTTGAGGTCGTTGGGCGGCATGCCAAGCTGCAGCACAATAGCAATCACAAGACGGTAGACGATTGAACCCAGGATCACTGAAATCAGGCAGTTTTTGAAACTGCGGGTGCCGAAGAGCACTTCGCCGATAATGACGGAGGCCAGGCCGATCACGATCGTGCCCGTACCCATGCCGACGTCGGCAAAGCCGTTGGCCTGACACACCAGAGCGCCCGACAAAGCAACAAGAGCGTTGGAAATCAAAAGACCAAGAACGATCATTGAATTGGTGTTGACGCCCTGCGCGCGAGCCATCTGCGAGTTGCAGCCGGTGGCGCGAATGGCCGTGCCGAGCTCCGTGCCGAAGAACCAGTATAGGATCACGCCCACGAGCATCACGCCCACAAGACCCACCGCCATCATCGCCATATCGGATGTGAGGCCCATGCCGGCAGCGTAGCTAAACACGGTGTCGACACGCAGCAGCGCCACGTTGGCCTTGCCCATCACGTGCAGATTGACGGAATACAGTCCAATCATGGTGAGAATACCCGCCAGCAGCGGCGGAATCTTCAGTTTCGTCGTCAGAATCCCTGTCACAATGCCTGCGAGAGCACCGGCAATGGCCGCAAGAAGAAAAGCCGCCGTCACGCCGTAGCCCGAGACAAGCGCCGTGGCGGCTACAGCCGCACCGAGCGGAAAACTGCCTTCAACCGAAAGGTCGGCAATGTCAAGTACGCGGAAAGTGATGTAGACCCCGAGCGCCATCAGAGCCCACATCAGGCCTTGCGCCACGGTCGGAATCAGAATATCAGCCATGTCACCAACTTGGTTTGGAAACGGCGCTTTTGACGCAAAACGCCCAAGCGCGATTTTTTCTTTTTGACAAACAAAAAAAGGCGCGGAGCAGAAATCAAACTCCGCGCCGATTCGTAATCAACGGATTCTAATGGAAATCGCCGAGTTCCGCTTTACCCTTGAGCGCCTCGGGCAGCTGCAAACCGAGAGTCTTCAGGACCGGTTCGTTGACCTTCACCTTGAATTCCTTCTGGTACTGAATGGGCATGTCGGCAGGCTTGGACTTACCTTCGAGAATGTCTGCGCCCATGTTGCCGGCGATCTTGCCGAGTTCATAGTAGTCGACGCCGACGGTGGCCAAACCGCCTCCGTGCAGCGGGCCTTCTTCACCGGTAATCACGGGCACCTTGGCGGGTGTGGTGATCTTGGTGAGAACGGGCATCGCAGACGCGATGATGTTGTCGGTGGGAACGTACAGGGCGTCAATCTTGCCGATCAAGCCCTGAGCCACCTGCTGCACGTCGTTGACGCTCGAGACCGTCCCTTCGACAAGAGTGACGTTGTAGCGGGCGAGTTCCTTCTTGAGAATCTCAACCTGGAACTGGGAATTGATTTCCGAACTGTTGTAGATTGTGCCGATCGTCTTGGCATTGGGCACGAACTGCATGATCAGATCAAGCTGTGCGCCGATCGGATTCAAGTCGGACGAACCGGTCACGTTGGTGCCGGGCTTATCCTTGTTGATCACGAGCTTGGCAGCTTCGTAGTCCGTCACGGCCGTCGCGACGATGGGCGTGTTTTTGGCGGCATTGGCCATGGTCTGCGCAGCGGGCGTTGCCACGGCAAAAATCAAAGGATATTCCTGAGACACGAAACGCTGGGCGATGTTGGCGAGATTGGACTGGTCGGCCTGAGCGTTTTGAACGTCAAAGGACACCTTCAGTCCGCGCGCCTTGACTGCATCCTGAATGCCGCGGCTGGCGGCGTCGAGCGCAGGATGCTCCACCAACTGCACCAAACCGACGGTCTTCGTGCCGTCGGCCGCCTTGGCTGCCGGGGCCTGGGCCTTGTCTTCGCCGCCGCAGCCCGCCAAAAGAGCGGCAGCCGTCAAACCGATCAGAGCTTGCTTGATCATTTCTATCCTTTGCGATGTCGTTGTATCGTCGCGCCCGAACCGTTCCGAGCACATTTGCTTATCTTAACGAGTGAAAGCCGAAGTTGGCATACGGCCAACCGCTTAGAGCGCCGAATTTGTTCGATTTGTTTCGCTTTCGTCACCATCGGTGCGGCGAGGCAGCGCCCGCAGACGCACGATGGTTGCACCGGCTCCCCCGTCAATTTCCCGCGGTTCGCAAAACGCCACCACTTCGTCGCGCTGCTTGAGCCAGCGGCGCACCACCTCGCGCAGCACGCCGATGCGACCGGGCGTTCCGTTGCCTTTGCCGTGAATGATGCGCACGCAAAAGAGTTCCTGCTTGCGTGCGTTTTTCAGAAATTCCGCAACGGCGCTGCGTGCATCGTCGACCGTCATGCCGTGCAGATCGATTTGCGCGCGCACCGACCAGCGCCCGCGTCGCAGATCGCGCGGCACGTCCGGTCCGATGCCTGGACGCCGAAAGCTTTTACCGTCTTCGCTTTCGAGAAACTCAATGCTGTCGAGATCGTCACTCATGCTCTCTTCGAGCACTCGTTTATTGTCGGCGATCGTTTGAACGGGAATCGGACGGCGAACTTTTCTGTGCTGAGCTCTCGTCTCGTCGCCCAGGGGCTTGACGCCGGCCTTTTTCATGGCCGCCGCAAAATCAATGTCTTTTTCTTCGATGCGCGGCTTAATACGGACGCCGGCCATCGCCTTGACCCCCGTCTGATTCATCACGTCAAGAAAGACATTCGTTTCGCGCGCAATGTGTTCGCTTGCCTTTTGCTTGGCTTCGCGTTCGGCCTCCTGCCTGCGGGCCTGCGTCTTCAATTTGCCAGCCAAGGGGGCGAGCGCTTCAAATCCGTTGGACATTTGTTGAATCATCCTCTATTTCGTTCGGCCTCCGAGGATACCACCGAAAAGAGAATGCGATCGCCCGAATCGGCCTTTTGCGCCTAAAACGCAATGCCCGCACCGACGTACATATGCACCGGAGACGGCCGGAACATCACGTCGCCTTCCGGTGCGACATTGTGGTACCGCGGAAACGACAGATTGATGCCCGCCAAAAGACGCGTGTGGTCGGTCGGGGCCCATGTCCCGCCCAACTGCACAACCGGAAAAACGGAGTCTTCCGAAAGATCTCCATCCTGTTGCTCCCACTTGCCGTAACCCACGCCAACGCCCGCGTGCATGCGCAACGCTTCATTGAAATTGACGTGATACTGCAACGCCACCGAGTAGGTCGTATGATCGAACGTCCTGTCTTTGGCGCCTCTGTAGTTGGTGTCGTGTTCGCTGTCTGTGTAGTTAAGGTCCACCGCCCAGTTGTCGGCAACAAAGTAACGTGCCCCCAACATGTAGCCCGCATCAGAACTCACCATGTAGCCCTGTTCCGTTGCCGAATCGGTCTTTTCCCACATCCAGGCGCCATAAAGCTCAAAGCGATTGGAGAACGGAGAAGTTTCAAACGTGGGCAGCAGTCGGTTTTCAAGGCTGTCGGTAGCAATTGTCCCGTAGAAGAAAAAGACATTCGTAAACGGGATAAACGTCATGTAGAGGCCCACATCGTCGGTGCCGGCCTTCACGACCGGAAGCGGCAACGGGATGGGCAGCCAATGGTAGTCCTCGCGAAACGTAACGCCGAGCATATAGCCCGCACCCACGTGATACTTTTCGCTCACGGGCCAGCGCGCCACCCAGCTGTAGCCGAAGGTGGGCTCCGGATAATAGTGCGAGTCGGAAAAGACGATGCCAAAGAGCATGCGCTCGTTGCCCTTCTCGTCGATCATCGTGCGCACGAGGCCTGCGCCAAAGGGCAGCGCGTTTTCTTCGGAGCGGTTGTCATAGTCAAACGAAGGATGTTCGGTCCAGATGCCGAACGCAACGCCGTCTCGTCCCTTATTGAAAAGTTCCTTGAAGCCGTCGACCTGAGAGGACCAGAAACCGGTATTCGTCGGCGCGAGACCGCCCGGAAGCGTGGCGGCGGCATCTTCCCAGAAGCCGGCGCAGGTTTGATTTGCCCATACGGACAGGACTAAAGACGCGGCAAGCGCGTGTTTGCGAATCACTGCGGACATGAGAAAAAGAAAAAGAGAGGTTAATGATCGCCAAAAAGCGTCAAAAGCCCGAATCACCTTGTTTCTTTTCTTCGGGATCGCAAAAGGCGTTGTTGAAGTTCGAGGATTTTAGAGAATCTGTGTCAAATGTTCGTCAAAATACAAAAACCGGACCGACTTTGTCGTCACAAAAACAACAAAGCGATCCGGCTTGCGGAGGACTTCGATTCGAACGGTCGACTAACCGCGCTTTTCAAGATAGCGCTGTGCGTCGAGCGCTGCCATGCACCCCGAGCCAGCGCTCGTCACCGCCTGGCGGTAGATGGAATCGGCACAGTCGCCGGCAGCAAAGACGCCCTCGACGTTGGTGGCTGTGGCCGCAAAACCGGCCTTGTCGGTCACGATATAGCCGCCCTGAGTGTTGAGCTCTTCGGCAAAGACCTTCGTGTTGGGCGTGTGACCGATGGCGATGAAGACGCCGTCAACCGCGAGTTCTTCATCAGCGCCGCCTTCAAAGTGCTTGAGCTTGAGACCGGTGACACCCTTGTCGTCGCCCAGAACTTCTTCAACTTCAAAGGGCGTGTGCAGCACGATCTTGCCTTCCTTGACAACTTCCATGAGCTTGTCGACAAGGATGGGTTCGGCCTTGAACGTGCCGCGACGGTGCACAAGATGCACGACGCTTGCAATCTGCGAGAGATAAAGCGCTTCTTCAACGGCCGCATTGCCGCCGCCCACAACGGCCACAGGTTTGCCGCGATAGAAGAACCCGTCGCAGGTGGCACACCCCGACACGCCGCGGCCCTTGTACTTGGTTTCGCTTTCAAGACCAAGGTACTTGGCGCTCGCGCCCGTCGCAATAATGAGCGCATCACACGTGTAAGAACCCATGTCGCCTTCCAGGCGAATCGGTTTTTCTTTGAGGTGCGCGGTGTGAATGACGTCAAAGACGATCTTGGTGTCAAATCGCTCGGCCTGCTCAAGCAGGTTCTGCATCAGCTGAGGGCCCTCGATGCCGTTGACCGCACCCGGCCAGTTGTCCACTTCGGTGGTCGTCATCAGCTGGCCGCCCTGCTCCATGCCGGTGATCAAGAGAGGCTTGAGATTGGCGCGGGCGGCGTAGATGGCGGCGGTGTATCCCGCCGGACCGGAGCCGATGACAATAACAGGTGCGTGAACGCTCTCGCTCATGGTTGTTTCCTTTCAAATTCGTGCTGAGAGCCGCGCCAGAGGCTCGGCCCTGAAATGGCGTTTTTCAGATTATAGGAAGAGGACCGCGGCAAGTTATGTCAAAACTTTTCCGGTTAGAGAGCCTCTAACAACCCGATAGTTTCGGGCCGCTTCAAAAGCCGAAAGGCGACAGACCGTTTTCGGGAAGCCCCAACTCACTCGGATATTCGACGCCCGTGAGATAAAGCCCCGAAGGGTCAAACGTGGGGGCGGCAACCGCACGGGATTTGGCTTCGAGGACGTCGGCCAACCACTGCACGCTTTCGCGCCCGGTGCCGACATAAATGAGCGAGCCCACGATGTTGCGCACCATGTGCTGCAGAAAGGCGTTGGCGGAAATTTCCACGCCGATCAGGTTACCTTGACGACGCACGGAAATGTGCTTGATCGTGCGAACGGGCGTAGCCGCCTGACATTCGGCCGCACGAAACGAGGTGAAATCATGTTCGCCCACAAGGATCTGCGCGGCCTCATGCATTTTCTGCGCGTCAAGCGGCCGCCACACCCAGCCCGTTTTACCGTGCATCACAGGAGAGCGCACCGGATGATTGAAAATCCAGTATTGGTAAGTGCGGCTCAACGCATCAAAACGTGCGTGAAAGCCCGCGGGGACTTCGCAGGCCCACTTCACGGCGATGTCGTCAGGCAAAAAAGTATTGACGCCGCGAATCCAACTGGCTTCAGCTCGCCGAAAGGGCGACGCGATACTCACCACCTGATGTGTGGCATGCACGCCTCGATCCGTGCGACCGGCACAGATCGTGGCAACGGGAACGGTAAGGAATCGGCGCAGGGCGTCCTCAAGGACATCCTGCACCGTATTGCCTTCGGGCTGCGTCTGCCAGCCGAAATAATTGCGGCCGTCGTACTCGATGCCGAGCGCAACGCTCTGCACGGACTGCGTCGTATTCAAACTATCCGCCACGGGTATCGTCACCGATCTGGGCGAGCATTTCGGAAGCCTGACGGCGCTGCTCTTCGTTGCCCGCGAGCATCACTTCGTGAAGCACTCGACGGGCTTCGGGCAAAGCACCGACGGCAATGTATGTGTGCGCCGTGATGAGCTTGCCGGAAATCGTTTCGGCGCTCGTCGCAGCGGGAGCCTGTTCCTGCTGTTCGTCGCCCACGTAAGCGGCAGCCACGTTAAAGCCGGCGGCCGGTGCCTGCGGCTTTTCGATGTCGCCGAGCTTGGGTTCGGTACGGGCAGCCTGAGCGGCCTGCATGCGCTGCGTGGCACGTTCGGACTCCAGACGGCGATCGAGCATTTCCTTGGTGCCCTGCAGCTGTTCGGGCTTAGTCGCCTCGCTCTTGCGGAACTTCACGACACCCATGCTTTCTTCCTTGCGGCGGAAGGTGGCCGTACGCTGCCTCATCCAGTACCAGGCACCGCCGGCAGCTGCACCGACGAGCACGAGGAAACCGATGAGCGCACCCCAGAAGCCGCCGGACTCCTCTTCGGACTTCTCTTCAAGGGCTGGCATGGCAGGCACCGGCGTCGGAGCCGGTTTGGTTTCGGGTGCGGGTTCAGGCTGTGCCACGGGTTGCGTCACGGGTTCAGGAGCCTTTTCAACCGGAGCGGGCGTCTGAGTCTGCTGCTCCTGGAGCTTTGCGTCATGCTGAGCATCAGCCTTGGCAAGGGTGCCCGCCATCGGATCCGCTACGGGCTCGGTCTTAGGTGTCGGATCGGGCACAGGCTGCTGCACCTCAGGCTTCGTCTCCTTCTGGACTGGCTTTACGGGAGCCTTGGGAGCAGGCTTGTCCGCTTCGGGATGTTCGGCCTTCCACTTGCGCCACAATGCGGGCGCCTCCTTTTGCATGCGCTTATGCGCACGCTGCAGGACCTTGCGGCTCGGAGCCTTGCGCGCGTCGGCGTTCGGCGCCACGCGTACCAAAGCCCAGGCTTCGTCCAATTCCACAGCCGCCACGTCGTCGGCAAGCGGCGCCTTCAGGCGCGAGCCGATCTTGACACCGTTGACGCGGCCCTTTTCATAGGCGCCCGGGTTGGCACGCACGAAGGCCACCAGAATCTGATCCATCGAGGCCTGCGGATAACGCGGACGATACAGCGTGGCAATCGACCACATCGTCATGCCGTCGCGCACGAGGAATGGCTGATCCAGATCGTAGTCGGCAGGATTGAGCGGAAGCTTGACTGGCCCCGCGGCAGAGGTCTTGGCTGCCGGCTTAGCCGCCTGCACCGTCTGCTTAGGTGCGGCCGACTTGGTCGTGCTCGGCGCCGGTTCGCGCACGGGCGGCACGTAGGCGGGCTCAGTCGGCGCCTTTTGAGCTGTGGTCTTTGCCGAAGGCACAGCGCTCGGTACGGTTCCCTTGGCGCTCGGCACGGCACTGCGTTCGGAGGCATTTGCCGAAGGAACCACACTGCTGTCCTTGGTGGAAGCGTCAACCATCGGCGCAACCTTCTCGGTCTGCGCGACGTCCTTGACCATCGGCGCGGCAGGGCGATCCTGCAGACGCACTTCATAGAGCTTGGCCGAGACCTTGCCCGCTTCGGAGAGTTCAACAATCAGCGGGAACTGTCGGGCGTCCACCGCCTGTTGTCCCTTGAGCTTAACCGTGTAGGGTTCCTTCTTGAGCAGCGAAAGCGAAACGTCGTTGACGGAGAACAGCACTTCCTTGCCGACGCGACGATAGGTCGAAGCCGGCGCCAGACGCACCTTGAGCTGTTCGGCCTTCGGATCCACGTCACGAATGGTTAATTCGGCGTCGAGCGGTTCGCCTACTGCCGAATAGACCATGAGGCTTCCGAGTTCCGCAGCAAAAGCGCCGCCTGCCACGGCCGTCACCGCTGCAGCGATAAGAGTTTTGCGCAAAGTAATCGCTTCCGACATCTGCTTACCTAACTGATTTTCAAATGAGATTTTGTGGGAAAACAGAAAAACCAATGGACAATAGAAATCCTCGGTCTCTGCAATACGCCCCGATTCTTTCGGATTCTACCCACTTGAGAGAAGACTACGCACGCCAAACCTTCAAAGCTCAGGCATTTTTTCAATCTGTCACACCGACAAGGTCGTTCGTCCGCGCCGTTCGTATACCTGCCGCACTCCACGCGGTTTTCGCTTCGTCGTAGGAGTCTTGAGCAATCGCACGGACCGCGTCCGTCACGACACACACGTCAAACCCAGCTTGCGCGGCATCGAGCGCCGTCCAGCTGACGCAATACTCGGCCGCAAGCCCGCACACAAACACTTCACGAATGCCGCGCTCCTTAAGCCACCCCGCCAACCCGGTTCGCGTCCGGCGGTCGGCTTCAAGAAAAGCCGAATAGCTGTCACGTTCGGCGCATGTCCCTTTGCGAAGGATCAGGTCTGCGCAAGACGTTGCAAGCCCCTCGGCAAAAGCGGCACCCTCTGTTCCCGCAACGCAATGCGCAGGCCACAAAACCTGCTTGCCGTAGGGCATGTCGACAAGCTCAAAGGGCTTCTTGCCCGGGTGATTTATGGCAAAGCTCTTGTGGCGGCTCGGATGCCAGTCGGCCGTGAGCACCACGGTGAAAGCGTTTTCTATGAGTCGATTGATCGGAGCAATGACTTCGTCGCCCTGCGGCACAGGCAAAGCACCGCCCGGCAGAAAATCGTTTTGAATATCCACCACGATCAGAGCAGTCGCGGGATCCTGCAGAAAGCTCATTAGTTCCTCCTTGCGTCATTGCTGGTGAGGATAGCGCAAGAAAGACGATGGTAGAAAAGCGCACATGAAAAAGCCCCGCCTCTTCACAGGGAAAAGACAGGGCTTTGTGCGAAGCTCTTAACGAACCGAAAAGAAAAATTTCTTACTGGTTCTTCAAGATTTCCGCGTTGAGCTGGTCGCGGATTTCTTTGCCGGCGCGGAAGTACGGAACGTACTTGCCCGGCACCTTAACCGCTTCACCGGTCCGCGGATTGCGGCCGTCGCGCGCGGGGCGGTACTTCACGGAGAAGCTACCGAATCCGCGAACTTCGACTCGCATACCGCGGCTCAGAGCGCAAACCATCGATCGCAGAACGATGTTGACGGCTTCGTCGGCGTTGCGGCCGGAAAGCATCGGATGGCGTCCGAAAACCCGCGAAATCAACTCTGATTTCGTCAAGGCTCGCATACGAACCCCCGATTACTTCTGCTCGAGCTTGGCCTTGAGCAGAGCGCCCAAGTTGGTCGTACCGGCGCTGGCGTCGGAGTTAACGCGATCGAGAGCCTTGCGGGCTTCGGCGGCGTCCTTGGCCTTGATCGAGAGCTGGATCGAACGGTTCTTGCGATCCACGCTGGTGATCAGAGCTTCGACTTCCTGACCAACCGTGAGCTGGGTGGTGGCGTCTTCAACGCGTTCGGAAGAGATTTCGGAAGCGCGCAGGTAGCCTTCGGTGTCGTTGCCGAGATCGATCACGGCGCCCTTGGCGTCAACGCTCTTGACAGTACCCTTGACGATCGTGTTGCGTTCGTGGGAACCGGCAAAGTCGGTGAACGGGTCGCCGGAGAGCTGCTTGATGCCCAGGCTGATGCGTTCACGTTCGGTGTCGATGCCGAGAACCACGGCTTCGAGTTCGTCGCCCTTCTTGTACTTGCGCACGGCGTCTTCACCCTGTTCGTTCCAGGAGAGGTCGGAGAGGTGAACCAGACCGTCGATGCCGCCGGGCAGGCCGATGAACACGCCGAAGTCGGTGATCGACTTAACCTGGCCCTTGACCTTGTCACCCTTCTTGAAGCTCTGGTTGAATTCTTCCCAGGGGTTGGCCTTGCACTGCTTCATGCCGAGGCTGATGCGGCGACGGTCTTCGTCGATGTCGAGAACCATGACTTCAACTTCTTCGCCGAGCTGAACGATCTTCTTCGGATCAACGTTCTTGTTGGTCCAATCCATTTCGGACACGTGCACGAGACCTTCGATGCCGGTTTCGATTTCAACGAAGGCACCGTAGTCGGTGATGTTGGTCACCTTGCCGAACAGACGGGTGTTCTGCGGGTAGCGGCGAGCAATGCCGATCCACGGATCTTCGCCCAACTGCTTGAGGCCGAGGGAAACGCGGCTCTTTTCCTGGTCGAACTTGAGGACCTTGGCTTCGATTTCCTGACCGACGGTCACCACTTCGCTCGGGTGACGCACGCGGCGCCATGCGAGGTCGGTGATGTGCAGCAGGCCGTCGATGCCGCCGAGGTCAACGAACGCACCGTAGTCGGTGATGTTCTTGACGATGCCCTTGACGATGGCGCCTTCCTTGAGCGTGGCGAGCAGCTTGGCGCGTTCTTCGCCCATGCTGGCTTCCACGACAGCGCGGCGGGAAACCACCACGTTGTTGCGCTTGCGGTCGAGCTTGATCACCTTGAATTCGAGGGTCTTGCCTTCGAACGGGGTGGTGTCCTTGACAGGACGGGTGTCGACGAGAGAGCCCGGCAGGAAGGCACGGATGCCGTTGGTCATGACGGTGAGGCCGCCCTTGACCTTGCCGGTGATGGTACCGGTGACGAGTTCGCCGGATTCCAGAGCCTGTTCGAGGTTCATCCAGGCAGCCAGGCGCTTGGCCTTGTCGCGGGAGAGAACCGTTTCGCCGAAACCGTTTTCGGCCGATTCGATTGCCACGGAAACGAAGTCGCCGGGCTGAACGGTCACTTCACCGAGGTCGTCCTTGAATTCTTCGATGGGCACATAGGCTTCGGACTTCAGGCCGGCGTTCACAACCACGAAGTTGTGTTCGACGCGCAGCACTTCGGCGGTGATGACTTCACCCTGACGCATTTCCTGCTTAGCGAGGCTTTCCTCAAAAAGCTGGGCAAAAGATTCGGTATTGGTAGTGTTGGACATGAAAATAAAAAAACGTTGAAATCTCACCGACCCGGGGTACCGGTTTTTAAGCCGTCAGTCGGTGGTGTTTGCAAAATTAAAGAATGCCGAGCCCCGTCCCGGCATTCCGAAAAAAAATTCTGTCTTACTTCGCGGCGGCAAAGCGAAAATCAGGCGCACAGCTCCCGGTACCACCGATAGACCGTCTCGAGCGTCTGCTCGATGTTCAGATCGGAGTTGTCGAGAACTTTTGCGTCCGGCGCCGGCACACAAGGCGCAGCCTTGCGCTCCCGGTCGCGGCGATCTCGCTCGGCCAGATCACGAGTAAGGTCGCTTAGGTTAGCAGAAATTCCCTTGACAATCAACTGATTAAAGCGTCTTTTTGCGCGCGCTTCGGGCGTAGCCGTCAAAAAGACTTTCAAAACCGCATCCGGGAAGATGACGCTTGCCATGTCGCGACCGTCGGCAACCAACCCCGGGGCCTGACGCGCGTTGCGCTGCAGGTCGGTCAGCGCCTGCCGCACGGCGGGCAAAGCGGCCACACGGCTAGCAGTCAAACCCACTTCCTCGGCTCGAATGGCCTGCGTGACATCCTCGCCCTCAAGGAAAATCCTGCCTTCCTTAAAAACGGGCTTCATGGCGCGGGCAACGGTTTCGCATGCGGATTCATCGTCGGGATTGACTCCGGCCTTGAGAACCGAGAGCGCCGTGAGCCGATACAAAGCACCGCTGTCCAGATAATGAAAGCCCAGTTTTTCGGCCAAAGCCGCTGCCACCGTACCTTTGCCGCTCGAGCTCGGACCGTCGATGGCAATGACGGGAATCGGATTTGCTTGTGTCACTTCAACACCTTTGAGCGAGGTTCGAAAGGCGATATTCTACGAGCCGACGCCTTTTTTGTCTTCGGCTCTCAACGATGCGCGGTGAGCCGCCCGAACGCTTCGAAATAGTCCGGATAGGTCTTGGCCGTACAGCCCGGATCGTTGACGGTCACGGTCACCCCCGCACAGGCGGCCAGCGCTAGGCTCATGGCCATGCGGTGGTCGTCGTAGGTGTCGACCGTGGCGTTTTTCAACATTCCTTCCTCAGAACGACTCACAACGATGAAGTCTGACCCCTCCTGCACCACGGCCCCGAACTTGCGCATTTCGCAGGCCATGGCGGCAAGGCGGTCGGTTTCCTTTACGCGCCAGCTGCCGATGCCGGTCAGCTGCACGGCGCCCTGCGTCATGAGCGCCATCGGCACAAACGTCATGGCCGCATCGGGAATGGCGGTGCAATCCAGTCTCAAGCCTTTGAGCGGTTGTTTTTTATCGCGCCGGACCGTGATCGAATCGTCCGTTTTTTCGACGACTGCTCCCATGGTTTCCAGGGCATCGGCAAAAGCCACATCCCCTTGCATGGAATCCTTGCCGACACCCGTGATCGTCACGGGGCCGCCCGTCAGAGCCCCCAACGCCAGAAAGTAACTGGCCGCCGACGCATCGGCTTCCACCTTATAGGAGGATTGAGCCCGATAGGTGCCGCGCGGCACCCAAAATCCCGTCGACGTTTCCTTGGCCTCAATCCCGAAGTCGCGCATCATGCGCACGGTCATCGCAACGTAAGGGCGGCTGATGAGTTCGCCTTCGATGTCGATCCAAAAGCCCTCGTCGGAGGCAACCGAAGGCGCCAACATCAAAAGCGCCGTCAGGTATTGGCTCGACACGTTGCCGCGCACGCTCACGCGATTACCTTCACAACGTGCGGGCTCAAACCGAAGCGGCAGAAAACCGTCGTTTGCCTCGCACGTGACCTTGGCGCCGAGGCTGCGCAAAGCTTCAAGCAGATCGCCGATCGGACGCTCGCGCATGCGCGCGATGCCGTCGAGCCGATAGGTGCCCCCCGCAAAAGCCAACAGCGCCGTCAAAGTGCGTGCGGCGGTGCCGGCGTTGCCGATAAAAAGCTCCCCGCTTTTGACGGGAATGCGTCCGCCGCATCCCGTGACCGTCACTTGCGTGTCGGCCTCAAACACAACCTCGATCCCCAACGCTTGCAGCGCTTCGATCATACGCTCGGTGTCGTCGGCTCTGAGCAGTCCGGTAAGCGTTGTTTTCCCCTGCGCCATTGCCGCCAGAAAAAGAGCGCGGTTGGAGATTGATTTGCTGCCCGGCAGCCGCACCGTTCCCGAAGCGGCGCTCACCGGTTCGATCGTGATGCTTTCTGGGCGACGAGAAACTTCACAGGACTGCGTCATGACTACCTTTTACTTTCGTTTGGGAGGCAAATGGGGAGCAATGCGGCGCCGTGCTTCGGCCGCACGCGCAAAGATCGCGCGCGTCACCTCGACTTCATCGTTTTCAACGGCTTGGCGCAGCAGCGCCAGATCCTTTTCGAAATAGGACAGAGCTTCGAGCACGGCCTTTTTGTTGGCCCGGAAAATATCCACCCACATTTCCGGACTGGACGCCGCAATGCGAGTGAAGTCCCGAAAACCGGCCCCGGCCAGAGACAATTTGCGCTCGGCGCTGCCCGTGTTGAGGATGGAATCAACCATCGCGTAGGAGAGCAGATGCGGCAAATGCGAAACGGAAGCAAACACGGCGTCGTGCTCTTCGGGCGTCATGCGCAGCAAGTCGCTGCCCGCCGTCTTCCAGGCATTTTCCCAGAACTGCACGGCACGATCGCCGATGTCTGCAACAGGCGTGGAAATCGCTTTGGCGCCCACGAAAAGATCGGCGTCGGCGTAGTCCACTCCGGGCATTTCTCCGCCCGCGATGGGGTGAATGGGCGCGTAGTTGACGAACTTTTCCTTGAGCGCACGGCGAGCGCCCTCGATCACAACCCCGCGCACTGAGCCGACGTCGGTCACAAGCGTCTCGTCTCTCAGGAAAGGCTCGATCTGCGCCATGACCTTTTCAATGGCGAGGACAGGCACGGCAACCAGTACGGCATCTGCTCCCTGAACGCACGCTTCAAGCGTATCGGCCGCCGTATCGGCAATACCCATTTCCACTGCTTTGCGCGCACTTTGAGCCGACAGGTCAAACGCCGACACCGTCTCGAAAACGCCGCCGCGCTTCATGGCCCAAGCTGCAGAAGCGCCGATCAAACCCACGCCAATCAAGGCCAAACGCATTGTTGAAACTTCCTTTCTTTACTGCTTATTTCACTGAAAGCGCCTCGCGAAACGCCTTCATGAAAATATCGTTTTCTTCGCGCGAACCCACTGAGATACGCATGTATTCGGGCAACCCATAGCTCTTGAGCGGACGCAGAATCACGCCGCGGCGCAGCATCGCCTCGTTGATTTCAGCTGCCTTGGGGCCGACGCGCACCATGATGAAATTGGCTTGCGACGGCAGCTGATCCAATCCCAGTTCATTGAAAAACGCCGCCAGGCGAGCGCGTTCTTTAGTATTGCTGTCCACAACGGTCTTTAAAAACGCCTGATCTTCGAGCGCGGCCACAGCCGCTGCCTGTGCAGCCGAATTCATGTTAAAGGGCGGACGAATGCGGTTCATCATTTCGATGAGTTCCTTGTTCGCCACTCCGAAACCCGCACGCAGCCCCGCCAAACCGTAGGCCTTGGAGAAGGTGCGCGTCACCAGCAGATTCGGGAATTTCTTGACCCAAACGAAACTGTCTGTCCTGAGTTTTTCGTCCATGAAATCCGTATAGGCTTCATCGAGCACCACGACGCACTTCTCGGGGACGCGCTCCAGAAAATTAAAGAGCGCCGCCGGCTCCAGGGGCAGTCCCGTCGGGTTATTGGGATTGGTGATGTAGATCAGACGCGTGTTGACGTCAGTCGCTGCCAGCAGGCCATCCAAATCCACGTGGAAATCCTTGGCGGGCACTTCCACACATTGGGCTGCGCACTCTTGAGCGCTGAGCTCATAAACGGAGAAGGAATACTGCGAATAAACGCAGCGATCGCCGGGCGCCAATACCGTGCGGGCAATCAAACCCAAAATTTCATCGGACCCGTTTCCGACGATCACCTCATCGGGCGAGACGCCCGCAAAGACCGCAGCCGCTTCACGCACGACCTGCGCAGCACCATCCGGGTAACGAGTGCCGTTTACGAGCGCCTGCATCGCGGCGTTCTTTGCCTTAGGCGACATTCCGAGCGGATTTTCGTTGCTTGCGAGCTTGACGATGCGCGCGGGATCCAGTCCGTATTCACGCGCCGTCTCTTCAATGGGTTTGCCTGCGACGTATGGGCTGATCGCCTCAAGCGCCTTTCTGGCCACAAAACCTTGCATGTCTATTTTCCCCTTCTGTTTGTTCCGGGCGCTTTTCCGATCAATAGGCCGCCGTGTAGGAACCGAGAATCTTTAAGTACAAAGCGATCTGTCCGAGCTCTTCAACAGCCTTGGAAATGGGTTCGTCTTCGATATGTCCGTCGACATCCACGTAGAAGTTATAGTCCCAGGCACCGTTTCGTGCCGGGCGGCTTTCAAGACGCACCATCGAAACCTTGTACTTGGCAAAGGGCGCGAGAGCGTCCAGAAGCGCACCCGCGCGGTTGGGCACCGAGAAAATGAGGCTGGTCTTATGCAGCACGTTTTGCGCCTTGCCGCAGGATTCTTTGCCGAGCACCAAAAAGCGCGTGCAGTTGCGCGGATCGTCTTCAACGGCGTGCGCGGCGATGTGAAGTTCATAGAGCGCGGCGGCACGTTCGGCTGCCAAAGCCGCCACCTTCGGGTCAGCTGTCGCTTCTTTGGCGGCCTGCGCGTTGGAGCTCGAAGGCACAAGCTTTGCCTGCGGCAGATGCGTCATCAGCCACAGGCGGCATTGCGCAAGCGCCTGCGGGTGCGCATGCACCTCGACGATGTCTTCGCGCTTGCCCGAGCGGTTCATCAGATTGTGGTGCACCGCCACGTTGACCTCACCGATTACTTTCAGGGGCGTGGTGAGAAGCAAATCGGCCGTGCGCGTCACGATGCCTTCGGTACTGTTTTCCACCGGTACGACGGCAAAATCAGCGGTGCCGCTTGCGGCCTCATGAAACACCTCGTCGAGACTTCCGCAGGGCAGAGCCTTGACGCTCGACCCGAACTGACGGATCACCGCCTCTTCGGTGAAGGTGCCCCGAGGCCCCAGAAAAGCCACGCGCGGCATCGCCTCGACGGCACGGCAGGCAGAAATGATTTCGCGCACGATGCTGCGGATCGCCTCTTCGCTCATCAGCGTGCCCTCGGTCTTGGCTCTCGCCACGGTACGCTCAAAAATCTCGCGCTCGCGCTCGGGCTTGTACACGGCCCCGGCAGCCTTGAGTTTTCCGATTGATCGCGCAAGCTTGGCGCGTTTTTCCAGAAGTCCGAAGAGCTCGGCGTCGGTCGCATCGATCACCTTGCGCAGTTCTTCGATGCTGCCGTTGCTCACGGTGGGTTCGGTCATTTTTGTACTCCCTATTTTTTCTTTTTTTCGTTTTTCTCTTAGGCGTGGCGGGACGCAAAGTCCGCCATGAAATCGGCCAAGACCTGCGCGGCCTGCACAGGCAGCGCGTTGTAGAGCGAAGCACGCAGTCCGCCGACCAGACGGTGCCCCTTGAGATTGACGAGCCCTGCGTCGGCCGCCTCCTTGACGAACAAGTCGGTGAGCGCCTCTTCGCGCAGGTTGAACACCACGTTCATGCGCGAGCGGGCGTTGGGCGGAATCGTATTCGTGTAGAAACCGTCGCTGCCGTCAATGGCTTTGTAGATCATCTGCGAGCGCATGCGGGCGCGTTCGTTCATCACCTCCACTCCGCCTTCGCTCAAGAGCCACTTGCACACAAGGTTGGCAACCCAGATCGCGAAGGTGGGCGGCGTGTTGTACATGCTGCCCGCTTGGCTGTGCACCTCGTAGTTGAGCATCGTGGGACAGGTTTCTCCGGCAAGGCCCAGGAGATCTCGGCGCACGATCACGACCGTGAGACCGGCCGGACCGAAGTTTTTCTGAGCCCCCGCAAAAACAAGGGCATGGCGCTGAAAGTCGATCGAGCGCGACAGGAAGTTGCTGCTTACGTCACTGACCAGCGGCACGCAGTCCGGACACTGGGGAATGTAGTTGAACTCCAAACCGTTGACGGTCTCGTTCATGCAGTAATAGAGATAAGCGGCATCGTTGGGAACATTGATGCTGTCGGGATGCGGAACCTGAGCGCGCGAAGGCGTTCCGATCACGCTCACGCGGCAGAACTTGCCGGCTTCGGCCGCAGCCTTTTTCGACCAAACGCCGTTGACGATGTAGCTGGCTTCCGCCGCGGCACCAAGGAGGTTTAAGGGCACCATCGCAAACTGCATGTGTCCGCCGCCCTGCAGAAAGAGAATGTCGTGGGTCTCCGGCACGCTTAAAAGTTCGCGCAGCAGATCGCGCGTTTCGCGGATGATCTGCGAAAAGATCTGACCGCGGTGGCTCATCTCCACCAAACTCATGCCTGTGCCGTGATAGTCAGGAAACTCCTTGGCGACTTCTTCGAGAACGGGAACCGGCAGCACGCCGGGGCCTGCCGAAAAGTTATATACGCGATTCATTTTTTCACTTTCCGCGGCTCTCGAACTCCGAGGGGTGGTTCGACGCCGCGCTCCTGATGAGTTGTTATTCCAAACGATGTCCGCTGTCGGAGCGCCATGTCACCGATCACTGAAAAAACGCCCTGCACGGAACGACAACCGCACAGGGCGCCTTGTTATCGGTTACTCATTTTCGCCGTTCTCGTCGTTTGACGGTACAGGTAATTCACCTGAGGCGACAGTCGCTTCACCGGCAAGTGCCGAGGCACCGTGCGATTCGGCGTCCGTCGAAACGTCCTCCGCGTCTTCGTTGGCCACACGGGTTACGCTCACAACCGTTTCGTCAAGCGTTTCCATGAGCTTGACGCCCTGCGTGGCACGACCCGACTGTCGAATCGACTCGACGGTCGTGCGAATCATGCGGCCGTTGTTGGTGAGCACCAACACGGTGTCTTCAACGTTCACAAGCGTGGCGGACACAAGCTCACCGTTGCGTTCGCTCGTCATGATCGCGATCTGCCCCTGACTGCGGCGGCCGTGCTTGGGATGATCTGCCAGCGGCGTGCGCTTGCCGTAGCCGTTGGCGCAGACCGTGAGCACTTCCATGTTCGTATCGGCGTGCACGGCAAACATGCTGACGCACTTGTGACCTTCGGGCAGCTTCATCGTGAGCACGCCGCGGGCGGTACGCCCCATCGGACGCACTTCGTTTTCGTCAAAGCGAAGCACCTTGCCGTTGCTGCCGAAGACCATGATGTCCTGCGTTCCGTCCGTGATCACAGCCGTAAGGATGCTGTCGTTGTCGTCAAGCGTAATGGCGGCCTTGCCCATGCGCTTGATCACCGCAAATTCCTTAAGCGACGTCTTCTTCATCACGCCGTTGACGGTTGCAAGGAACACGTAGTGCGATTCGTCAAAGCGGCTCACCGGCAGAATCGTCATGATCGATTCGCCTTCGGCGATGTCGAGCAAGTTCACGATCGCCTTGCCCTTGCTCGTACGGGAGCCTTCCGGAATCTGGTAGATCGGCAAGGCGTAGACGCGGCCGAAGTTGCTGAAGCACAGGGCCTGATCGTGGCTGCTGGCCGTGATGATGCGGTCGATCTCGTCGCCTTCCTTGAGCTTGGCAGCGGCCTTGCCCTGACCGCCGCGACGCTGGCTGCGGTATTCGGTAAGCGACTGGCGCTTGATGTAGCCTTCACGGGAAAGCGTCACCACCATCGTTTCTTCCGGCACGAAGTCGAGCGGATTGAAGTTCGGATCGCCCGACGGATCGATTTCCGAGCGGCGTTCGTCGCCGAACTTGTCCTTGAGCTCGGCAAGTTCCGCGTCCATGATCTGCACGACGCGCTCGGGACGGGCAAGAATGTCGAGCAGGTCGGTGATCTGAGCGTTGGCCTGCCGATACTCTTCGTTGATCTTGTCCTGTTCCAGACCGGTGAGTTTTTGCAGAGCCATCTGCAGAATCTTGTCGGCTTGCACGGGACTCAGGTGATACAAGCCGTCGGAGAGCAGACCGTAGCAGGCATCAATGTCCTGCGGACGGTAGTCCTGAGGATTGAAGGCGGCGTTCAGAAGGCCCGAGACCAGATCCGACTTCCAGCCGCGCGACATGAGCTGTTCGCGGGCAATCGGCGGATTGGGAGCGTTGCGGATGATGCGCAGGAATTCGTCGAGGTTTGAAAGCGCCACGGCCTGACCTTCGAGAATATGGCCGCGCATGCGGTTCTTGTTCAGACGGAAGATCGTGCGGCGATTGATGACTTCTCGGCGATGACGCAGGAAGGCTTCGATGATTTCGCGCAGGTTGAGCACGCGCGGGCGGCCGTCGACGAGCGCCACCATGTTGATGCCGAACGTCCACTGCAGCTGCGTGAGCTTAAAGAGGTTGTTGCGCACCACTTCGCCGAACGTACCGGCCTTGAGTTCCATCACGATGCGCACGGACTTGCTCGATTCGTCGCGCAGCTCGCTGATGCCTTCGATTTTCTTGTCGCGCATCAGGCGGGCGATCGATTCGACGAGCACCTTCTTGTTGACCTGATAGGGAATGTCGTCGACGACGAGCATCTGTCGGCCGGACTTCGTTTCCTCAAAGTGCGTGTGCGCGCGCATGATCACGCGGCCGCGACCGGTGCGGTAGCCCTCGTGCACGCCCTTCAAACCATAGATGATCGCGCCGGTCGGGAAGTCGGGCGCCGGCATACGGGCGATGAGTTCGTCGATGCTCGCATCGGGATTGTGCAGCAGGTGTCGGCACGCGTCGATCGTCTCGCGCAGGTTATGCGGCGGGATGTTGGTTGCCATGCCCACGGCAATGCCGGCCGAACCGTTCACGAGAAGATTGGGCAGACGTGCGGGCAAAACGGAGGGTTCTTTTTCGGAATTGTCGAAGTTGGGAACGAAATCGACCGTATCCTCTTCCAGGTCGTCGAGCATCGCGTCGGCAATGCGAGCCAGGCGGCATTCGGTGTAACGCATGGCCGCCGCGCCGTCGCCGTCGATCGAACCGAAGTTGCCCTGGCCCCAAACGAGCGGATAGCGCATGGAGAAGTCCTGAGCCAAACGCACCAACGTCTGATAGACAGCCTGATCGCCGTGCGGGTGATATTTACCGATGACGTCACCCACAATACGGGCGCACTTCTTCGTGGCGTGCGAGAAGTCGTTGCCCAGTTCGTGCATGGAAAAGAGCACGCGGCGGTGCACGGGCTTAAAGCCGTCGCGCACGTCGGGCAGCGCACGCCCAACGATCACGCTCATGGCGTAATCAAGGTAGGAGCGCTTCATTTCGGTTTCAAGAGAAACCGGCAGCGTTTCCAGAGAATAGGAAATCGGCATGCCGTTGGCTTCGCCCTGGGCATTGTCCTGATTAAGCTTGTTGTCGTCGTTCGTATCCATGGTAACCCGATAGATCAAAGCGCCTGCGCGTTTATTCGCCATGCGCTTGCAATTGATTTTCGCCGCAGGACAAAGCAAGGCGCACAGCACCCCTTGATCCCCGCGGCAGAACCTTTGGCATTTTACAGTTTCAGATCTCAAAAAACGCGTTTGCGGCGATCTTCGACTCGGCGGGCTTCAAGTCCGGTTTCCAGAAAACGCGCGCCAAGGCATCAAAACGGCGTGTGAAGCGATTTAGGCCCTCTCGGACGAGGTCGGATGGTGCAATTTCCGCATAACCGTCTGCTTATCAGAACATTTTTGCGACAAAAATCGGGGTTTTCGCAAATTTTGTTGCCTGACTCTTCTCCTTTTCATTCAATATGCGGCACAATACGGACAAAGTTCCGTCTTTTCGGAGACGGAAGCGGCTTGCGTATGCTCTTTAAAAGGAGCTTTCGCAAAAGTTGATTTTGGGCCTTTGACCCCAACCGCGCCGGATACAACCCCGGCAGACGCGGGACACACCGACGAAACAGTGCAGTGCCCGTCTTTGCATACCAAGAAAGGAAGCGTAAATATGAAGACTTCGATCAAGCTTTGCGGCCTCGCCGCTGCTGTGTTGATGGCCACTGCCGGTAGCGCAATGGCTTCCGACACCGTCATTCCCTACGTTCTGGACTCCCAGAACAAGGTTGTGACGAACTCCACCGGTCTTTGCTGGCGCACCAGCTTCTGGACCCCGGCTCTGGCTGAACAGGGCGGTCCGGACGGCTACGGTTGCACCTGCGACAAGGACATCCTGTCTGCCGCCGCCTGCACGAAGGCTGCTCCCGTTGAAGAACCGCGCGTTGCCAAGGTGACGCTCGCTGCCGATACGCTGTTTGCCTTTGACAGCGACAAGCTCTCCGCTGACGGCCGCAACATGCTCGATCAGCTCGTGAGCCGTATGGCCGGCATGGACGTTGAAGTGATCCTCACGACCGGCTACGCTGACCGCCTCGGCAAGGACGCCTACAACCAGCAGCTGTCCGAACGCCGTGCAGAATCCGTCAAGACCTACCTGACCGAAAAGGGTGTTGACAGCGGACTGATCCAGACCGAAGGCCGTGGTGCCGCCGATCCTGTCGTGAACTGCCCGAAGCCCGCAGCCGGCAGCCAGATCCGCAATATGCAGGACCTCATCAAGTGCCTCGCCCCGAACCGTCGTGCCGTGATTGAAGTGATCGGCACCCGTACCGTTCAGTAATCGGCATTTGATCTGAAACCTGACGCAGCGCGCTGCGCCAGGTAGGAAAAGCCCCGAAGGATTTCTCCGACGGGGCTTTTTTGTGCCGTTTTTTTGCCTCGTTACACAGCTGCGTCGCCCGTTTCACCGGTACGGATGCGAATGGCCTGTTCAATGTCAAAGACGAAGATCTTGCCGTCTCCGATCTTGCCGGTGCGGGCACTCTTTTGAATCGCTTCGAGGCACTGTTCGAGCAGATCGTCGGGAACTGCCGCTTCGATCTTGACCTTGGGGAGGAAATCCACCACGTATTCGGCACCGCGATAGAGCTCCGTGTGCCCCTTCTGACGGCCGAATCCCTTGACTTCGGTCACGGTAAGGCCATTGACGCCGAGTTCAGCCAACGCTTCGCGAACTTCATCCAATTTAAAGGGCTTGACGATTGCGGTAACGAGTTTCATGAGACTTCCTATCCTTCTTCAGCGGCTAAATCCATTCGTGCCAGCGCTTTTGCGCTTCGATGCGTAACTTTACCATTTACTGTAGGATCGGGCGGCTCGTAATCGGAAGTCTCACGTCTCGTCCGAGCATCGCGCGGCTCACTTTGGGGCCGACCGGGCACTGCGCCCGCTTGTACTCACTGCGAAGCCAAAGCTTGATGACGCGACGCACGTTGTCGGCGTTGTGGCCCAGAGCTTGCAGTTCAGCCGCGCTTTTCCCCTCTTCGAGCAATCCGCGCAAAATCGCGTCAAGCTCGGCATAGGGCATCAGCGCCGATTCGTCCGTCTGCCCTTCCTTTAATTCTGCAGAAGGCGGACGCGTGATAATTTCCTCTGGGATCACTTCTCTGCCCTTCATAACGTTGTAGGTACGTAGCATCTCCCATACATCCGTCTTCAACACATCCTTGATGGGAGCGTAGCCGCCGACCGTATCACCGTATAGCGTGCAGTATCCCGTGGCACTTTCGGACTTGTTGCCGGTGGCAAGCGTCAGCCACCCGAATTTGTTGGAAAAAGCCATCAGGAGAAGACCTCGGCTTCTGGCCTGCAGGTTTTCTTCGGCAAGACCTTCGTCCGTTCCCGCAAAGTCATCCGCAAGAATAGACTTGGCTGCATCGTAGATGGCACCGATCGGACGCACACGGTAGTCGATGCCCAGGTTCTCTGCACAATCCTTAGCCAATTTCAGGCTCAAGTCCGAGGTGTAGCGCGTGGGCATCATCACGGTGTGAACGTGTTCTTTACCGAGCGCTTCGACGGCAATGGCCGCCACCAGGGCGCTGTCGGCTCCTCCGGAGAGTCCCAACACGGCATCGGTAAAACCGTTTTTGCAGGCATAGTCGCGCACGGCGCACACCAGTGCGGCAAAAAGCATTTCGTATCGACCGGGCTCCCGAGCAAGTGCCGTCGCCTTGTCCTCAAAGAGATTAGAGACTGTTACCGCCCCTTCATCAGCCTCGAAGGCCTTGAGACGCACCGTCTCACGACCTTTGCAATTGACGGCAAAACTGCGACCTTCGTAAATGACGTCGTCCTGGCCCCCAGCCTGATTGGCAACGGCAAACGCAATCCCCTCGCGAGCACAGTTGTCCATCATCAATTCCCGACGCTTTGCGCAGTCGCCCGAGTCAAACAGACCGAAGTCCAGCGCGCAGACGAGTCCAACGTCGCCGGCCTTAAGCGCACGCACAAAGGATTCATCCGTCAGATCATCCGCAAAGCAGTAATTCACCTCCACTCCGGAGTGATTAAGTATGGAGCGAGCGTTCTCAAGAACACAGCCTCCCTGCAGCGGTTTATCGATACGTTTGAAAATCTCGCCGCTTCCCAAAACGTAGATCGAGCGATTGATTTTTCCTTCGGATCGACTCGGCGCACCGACAAGCACGATTTTTCCGTCCCGCGACTGGCGGTGGAGCGCTTGCGCGAGCCCATTGATCGCCTCTTCAAGGGACATCCAGAAGTCCTCGCGCTCGAGCCACCCTTCAAGCGGCCATCCGGTGAGCGACATGGCAGGCGTCACGCAGATAGACGCACCGAGTTCGTGAGCCGTTTTAGCGGCGTCAAGGATCTGTTTGGAGTTGCCCTCCAAATCGCAGGCAACAGGATTGGTCTGGGCCAGGTATACGAACGGGCTATCGATCATAGAAATTCAGCGCGGAAACCCCTGCATTCATGCAGGGGAGGAAGCGCCGCCTCCATTCTAAATTCTGTTAAGTAGGTGGTTCGAGGTTCCAGCAGCCTCAACTTTTTGTAGTTAATACCGGCGGAAATCCGCG
>OGNV01000541.1_pt1 | contig 34100 bp, 32 predicted proteins | sample 1573561 | NCBI WGS metagenome assembly OGNV01 (sample SAMEA2581892, study PRJEB24529) | metagenome | biome: Human gut stool | place: China | collected 2011
AAGACAATGGTGAACATGGACGTAAATAGCAGCGTTGTCAGCGCAATGGCAAAAACAGAACAGGGTACAGTTATATCTTGATGAGAAAAAATAGAAGAAAGCTTGACTAATTTTAACGAATCCATGAAAATAATTAAAGCACTTAACTGGATAAAGAGACGAATGTATAATATAAGTTGTATTATTAATAGTATGTAGAAAGTTTTAGTTGAACAGCGGTTGGAAGGATGATAAAATTTGGTTGGAACAATAGTGAACGCATGCGTTCACATTTTATAACTAAGAAGTAATGGATTGGAGAGGTGACAAGGCAGATTCCTCATTATAATCTTGATATGATAATAGCTCTTGGATACCGAATTAGATCAGTTATTGCAACAAGATTCAGGCAGTGGGCGACACAGAGATTAAAAGAATACATGATTAAGGGGTTTACGATAGATGATGAGCGACTGAAAGGTAATGGTGGAGGAAATTACCGGAAAGAGTTACTTGACAGAATCAGGGATATTTCCGAAATTAGTTTTGCAGTAATGGAAAGATATATTTAGACGTAATCAAATATGATATTGAGGTATAGCCATGGAAAAATATGATGTTGTAGCAATGGGCGAATTACTTATTGATTTTACACAAAATGGATATAGTGAACAAGGAAATCCGGTTTTTGAAGCTAATCCGGGAGGAGCTCCCTGCAATGTGCTCGCCATGTTGCAAAAGCTGGGAAGAAAAACGGCTTTTATTGGTAAAGTTGGTCAGGATGGTTTTGGATTACAGTTGGAGAAAGCCTTAAAGGAAACGGGAATTTCAACGGAAGGCTTGTGTTTTGATAAAGAAGTACATACAACTTTGGCAGTTGTACAAAAGAAAGAAGATGGAGATAGGGATTTTTCCTTTTACAGGAAGCCGGGAGCGGATATGATGCTTCGCACGGAAGAAGTGAAGGAAGACCTGATACGAAGGGCAAAGATTTTTCATTACGGCTCCCTTTCTCTTACGGATGAACCGGTGAGAACGGCAACTGTGAACGCCATTGAGGCAGCTGAGAAAGCGGGTGTCTGGCTTTCTTTTGACCCGAACCTGAGAAAGCCTTTGTGGGGAAGCGAGGAACTGGCAAAGGAACAGATTCGATATGGACTGGGGCATTGTCATATATTGAAAATATCCGATGATGAGCTGGTATGGCTTACCGGCGAACAGGATTATGAGAAGGCTATACAGCAGCTTCGGGTAGAATTCAGGATTCCTCTGATTCTTTTATCGTTGGGAAAGGACGGCAGCCGTGCTTATTGCGGAGAGGAGAGGGCAGAGGTTCCGGCATTTCTGAATGAAAATACGATTGAAACGACCGGTGCGGGAGACACATTTATGGGCTGTATGCTGCATCAGATTTTGAAGAAGGGCTATCAACATTTGAGCAGACAGGATATGGAAAAAATGCTTACCCTTGCCAATGCTGCCGCCTCCATCATCACCACCAGAAGAGGTGCGCTTCGGGTTATGCCAAAAGAACAGGAGATTTTAGAGCTAATCAGGTTCTAAGAAAATGGAGACTGCTATATGTGGATTTGATACAATAAAAGAGGCAGAAAAAAATACAGGAATGTCACAGAGAGCGTTTTCGGAGCGCACGGACATTACTGTTTGTGCGTTGAAGGTACATTGGAATAGAGCATGGATTATGGAGGAGCAGATACAATGAAAAAGAGGCTGAATTATAAGGATATAGCAAAGGAGACGGTGATTTTGACCGTGGCGGTGGCAATCATTGCGGCGGCGGTATACTTCTTTCTGGTGCCGAGCCATACGTCCGTCAGCAGCATTTCAGGTCTTGGAATCGTGCTGTCCAATTTTGTGCCGCTTCCGTTGTCGGCAATCACTATGTTTCTGAATGTGGTGCTCCTGATAATCGGGTTTTTCACCTGCGGAAGAGAATTTGGTGTAAAGACGGTCTATACGAGCGTCATGCTGCCTCTTTTTCTGGGATTTTTCGAGCTGGTGTTCCCGGATTTCGGCTCAATGACGGACAGTCAGGAGCTTGATGTGCTCTGCTATATTCTGGTGGTGAGCATAGGGCTGAGCATTCTTTTTAACCGCAATGCCTCCTCAGGCGGGCTTGATATCGTGGCAAAGATTATGAACAAGTATCTGCACATAGAGCTTGGAAAGGCAATGTCCCTGTCGGGAATGTGCGTGGCACTTTCGGCGGCGCTTGCCTACGACAAAAAGACGGTGGTTCTGAGTATTCTTGGCACTTATTTTAACGGAATAATTCTTGATCATTTTATTTTTGATAATAACAAAAAACGCCGTGTCTGCATTATCACCCGGAAGGAGGAAGAGCTTCGTCGGTTTATCGTCGAGGATCTGCATAGTGGAGCAACGATATATGAGGCGACCGGCGCATACAATTTTGATAAACATAATGAAATCATCACCATTGTTGACAAAAGCGAATATCAGAAGCTTATGAATTTTATAAATAAAGAAGATCCGAGAGCATTCGTTACTGTGTACAATGTATCTGATATGAGATATCAGCCGAAGGTGTGGAACAAGGATGGCTTCCAATAAGCTGTCATGATTTCAGGTAAAAACATGCTCTATAATCTTAGCGTGTTTTGACCAAACATTATGTCATTATAAAAAGGACAAAGGGGTATCCATTATGAACATTTTGGTTATAGATGCTCAGGGAGGCGGAATAGGACGCCAGCTTGTCACGGCAATCAGGGAGAAGATGGCGGAGGCTGATATTACGGCAGTAGGAACGAACACGGTAGCAACAGCTGCAATGCTTAAGGCGGGAGCAGATAATGCGGCTACAGGCGAGAATGCGGTTGTGGTGAACACCAGGCGCGCCGATGTAATAGTCGGACCTATTGGTATTGTGATTGCGGACGCAATGTTTGGAGAGATTACGCCGCGCATGGCGAATGCGGTTGCACAGAGCAGCGCAAAGAGAATATTGATTCCGATAAACCACTGCGATAATATTGTGGTGGGAGTTGCGGATTTAAATATAGGCAGATTGATACAGTGCGTTATTGAGGAATTATGTAGATTATGTGACAGGTAGGACTTGCAAATATTGCATTTGGGCTGTCTTTGCTGTATAATATAACAGTTAATGAGGCAGCAGGAAGCTGTCAATGGGGACGCAGAAGCGTCTGGTATTTTAAAGCTAAGCTTTATAACAAGCATTTCAAAAATGCAGGGTAAACTATTTTTTATCTAAAGACAATTGAAAATTGTAAGAAACAACTGCTAGGAAAGCACACATATCCTTTGTAGAGGATTTGTGCGCTTTTTTTGAGATTATGGTTGAGTGTCAAAATATGAAAATTAAGTTTTAGAGTGTATAACATGTTATGACACCGAAATTAAATTATTTTTTAACAGGAAGGGAAATTTGTTATGAGGACATTATATATCGACTGCGGCATGGGTGCGGCCGGAGATATGTTGACGGCGGCGATGCTTGAACTGATTCAGGATAAGGAAGAATTTCTAAAGGAGCTTAATGAGATGGGGCTTCCGGGTGTTGCATTTAAGGCGGAACCATCGGTGAAATGTGGTATAACAGGAACACATATGACCGTGACTGTGGATGGAGCGGAGGAGGAGAGCCATGACCATCATCACGGAGATGAGCACAGCCACAGCGATGAGCACACTCATAGCCATGAGCACAGCCACCAACATCACCACAGCAGCCTGCATGATATTGAACACATTGTAAGGGGACATTTGAAGCTTTCTAAGAAGGTGCAGGATGATGTGATGGCAGTATATGGACTGATTGCTGAGGCTGAGAGCTATGTGCATGGTGTGCCGGTGACGGAAATTCATTTCCACGAGGTCGGGGCAATGGATGCAATTGCCGACATAACAGCGGTGTGCATGCTTATGGAACGTCTGTCCGTGGATGAGGTGGTTGTATCGCCTGTTCATGTTGGAAGCGGACAGGTGAGGTGCACCCATGGAATACTCCCGGTTCCGGCTCCTGCCACGGCATATATACTGAGGGCTGTTCCGATTTACGGTGGCTCTGTGCGCGGGGAGCTATGCACACCTACAGGGGCTGCTCTGCTTAAGCACTTCGCGGCGCGCTTTGGAAATATGCCCATGATGAAGGTGCAGGGTATCGGCTACGGAATGGGAAAAAAGGATTTCGATGCCGCCAACTGTGTGCGCGTGATGCTTGGCGAGACAGCGGACAAGGCTGATGAGATATGCGAGCTTGGGTGCAATGTGGACGATATGACAGGCGAAGCTGTCGGTTTTGCGATGGACAGACTGTTTGAGGCAGGAGCGCTTGATGTGTACACCGTGCCGATAGGAATGAAGAAGTCGCGTCCGGGGACACTTATAAAGGTTATGTGCCGTGAAAGTGACAAGGAGAAAATCATAGAGACTGTTTTTAAGTATACCACAACCATAGGAATACGCGAGAACATGATGAAGAGGCATGTGCTGGACAGGCATATTGAGACTGTCGAGACAGAGCATGGTCCGGTTCACTGTAAGCTTTCAATAGGATATGGTGTAACGCGGAAAAAATATGAGTATGATGATATTGCGCGTATTGCGAAGGAGAAAGGCATTTCCCTTGAAACGGCGCGTGGGATATTAGAAAAATAATACGTAATTGTGAAATTAAGTGCCTGAATGCTTTACACTCTGCGGACTGTAAAATAGAGAGCTTTTGTTTCACAATTATTTAGTGGTAAAAGAGAAAAAATCAGGAATGGAGAAAATATAAAGAACATGAGATATATCAACAATATGAGAAACGAGAACAAGGAAAAAACGGAGAAACTGGAGAACAGGAAGGATTCGCATAACAATTTGAAGAAAAATATGAAAAAAATCCTGTCGGTAGCGTTGGCAGTGCTTGTCATATCAGGAGTTACGGCATGTCGGAATCAGTCATACGGTGACGTCACTTTGAACGGAGGCGGAAGCAGCTCCGGCAGCATGGGTAATATCGGGGGCAATACGGATGATGGTAACAAAAATGATACAAATACGACAAATACGGTCAAGGACAGCGTCATAATCGCCATCGGCTCAGAGCCGGAGACGCTTGACCCGACTAAGGGCTGGGGACATGGAAATTCACCAATTATACAGAGTACGCTTGTAAAGTACAATGCGGAGCTGGACTTTGAGAATGACCTTGCGACAGGGTATGAGCTGTCGGAGGATGGGCTTACATGGACCTTCACAATCCGCGATGACGCATTCTTTACGGATGGGGAGAAGGTGACGGCGGAGGATGTTGCCTTTACGCTTGAGACTGCAAAGGCGGCAAACGGTTCCTTCGACCTCACATATATGGAAAGCGCCGTGGCACAGGATGACACAACAGTGGTTATCACATTATCTAAGCCGACTTCGATTTTTCTCAATACGCTTGCGTCTGTCGGCATAGTGCCTGAGCATGCCTACGGAGATGATTATGGTACGAAGCCTATAGGTTCGGGACCGTATAAGCTTGTCGAGTGGAGACCGCAGGAGCAGCTTATGTTTACGGCAAATGAGAATTATTATGGCGGTGTGCCGGAGATAAAGAATGTGACAGTTGTATTTATGTCCGAGGATGCGGCACTTGCGGCAGTTCAGGCAGGGCAGGTTGATGTCGCGTACACCGTGGCAACGCTTGCAACCACTAAGGTTAAGGGCTATGATGTGGAAGCAATCACATCCGCCGATAACAGGGGCTTTACACTTCCTGTTCTTCCCGATGAGGGAAAAACAACCGAAACCGGTGCAACGATAGGCAATAATGTCACCTGCAACCGCGAGATACGGCAGGCAATCGCTTATGCGATTGACCGTCAGCAGATTGCTGATACAGTGCTGAATGGCTTTGGCAGACCTGCCTATTCTGAGAATGACGGCATGCCGTGGAACAATCCGGATGTGAAGCTTGAGACGGATGTTGAATACGCGAAGAAGCTCCTTGCAGATAATGGCTGGGAGGATACGGACGGTGACAGCATTGTGGAGAAGGACGGACTTAAGGCTGAGTTTAAGTGTGTCTACCCTTCGGGAGATTCAGTGCGTCAGGCTGTAGGCATGGCGGCGGCAGAACAACTGCTTGCCATTGGTATAAAGGTTGATATCGAGGGTATGAGCTGGGATGAGATTATGAAGGTCATGTTCTCAGAGGCTGTCCTTATGGGCTGGGGTTCATCAAGCCCGAATGAGACCTACTACCTGTACCGCTCAGAGGGAGCGTTATTGGACGATTTTTACAATCCTGAAGGGTACATGAGCGATGTGACGGATGGGTATCTCAATGCAGCTATGTCGGCGCTTACTGTGGAGGCTGCCAACGAAAACTGGAAGAAAGTCCAGTGGGACGGAACAACCGGAACAGCTATGCAGGGAGAATGTCCTTGGGTGTGGATTGTGAATCTTGACCATGTCACCTATGTCCGCGAAGGTCTTTCTATCGGAAATCAGCCGATTCACGGTCATGGACATGGGCTTCCGCTTATACAGAATCTTAATGAATGGTCATGGGAAAAATAATTTATACAGATGAATTATTGAGTTATGAGGTAGCTTTATGAAGAATACCATTGTGCGGCTTTTGCGTATTCTGGTCAAAAACAGTATAAAAATAATAACACTTCTGCTTGCGGTGAGCATAGTTTCCTTTACGCTGGTGAGCATATCGCCGATTGAACCGGTACAGCAGTATCTTTTAGGGCTTGGGACGGCAGTTTCTCCTGAGAAAAGAGCGGAGCTTGAACAGTACTGGGGAGTGAACAAGCCACCGGTAGAGAGGTATATGATATGGCTCAATGAGCTGCTGCACGGCAATATGGGAGAGTCATCGATTTACCGCAGACCGGTTGCGCAGATAATCGCAGAGCGCTTCGTAAATTCCTTTGCGTTGATGTTATGCGCATGGATACTGGCAGGGCTTATCGGTTTTGCGCTGGGCTGTGTGATGGGGATGTACCATGACCGTATGCCGGATAAAAGCTTGAAAAAATTATGTTATGTGCTGAGCTCAGTCCCGACCTTCTGGCTTGGGTTACTATTGCTGCTCATTTTTTCGGTGTGGCTTGGCTGGTTTCCAATCGGCTTTTCATCACCAATCGGGGTCACAAGTGGGAATGTGACCATCCGGCAGAAGCTTCATCACTTGATTTTACCTGCTTTTACTCTCAGTCTTATGTCCTTTTCAAATATAGCATTGCATACCAGACAGAAGCTGATTGATGTCTTAAACAGCGAATATGTGCTGTTTGCCAGGGCGCGTGGGGAGGGAAAATGGACAATCCTTCGCAGACATGGTCTGCGCAACATACTTCTTCCGGCATTGACCCTGCAGTTCGCCTCGTTTGCTGAGCTGTTCGGCGGTTCTGTTCTGGCAGAGAATGTGTTCAGCTATCCGGGACTCGGAAGTGCTGTCTCTGCGGCGGGACTTCAGGGGGATGTTCCGCTGCTGCTTGGAATTACTTTGTTTTCCGCACTGTTTGTGTGTGTCGGAAATATGATTGCCGATGTGCTCTATTGTGTCATTGACCCACGGATTCGGGAGGTGGGCGAATGAGCAGACAAACTACTGATAGAAGAATAATAGGTGGCAGACTGTCAAAGAAAAGCGAACGCTTAAATAATAGAAAACACATAGTCATTCTTACAATAATATTGGCACTTATCTTAATAGTTGCCTATGTATCGGGTATTTTTATCCCGGAGGAAGCGGTAAAGGGCAGCTTCCTTAATGCAAAATGTCCACCGGGAATGAAGCATATATTTGGAACGGATGCGCTTGGGCGCGATGTGTTCCTCCGCACACTGAAGGGCTTGTCGGTAAGCCTGACTGTCGGCATAGCAGCCTCGATTATCAGTGCGGTTATAGCCGTGTTTGTCGGGATTGCGGCGGCTGCAGGGGCTAAGTGGATTGATACAATAGTGAACTGGGTTATAGATTTGGTGATGAGTGTGCCGCACACAATTTTGATTATTCTTATCTCTTTTGCATTAGGACGCGGGCTTAAGGGTCTGCTTGTCGGGATTGCGGCGACACATTGGTGCAGCCTTGCGCGTCTTATACGCGCTGAGGTATTACAGCTTCGTTCGCAGCAGTATATAGAGGTATCGCGTAGGCTTGGAAAATCAGGCGGCTGGATTTTGATAAATCATCTGCTTCCCCATCTCGTACCGCAGTTCTTCGTTGGTCTGGTGCTGATGCTGCCACATGCGATACTGCATGAGGCCTCCATATCGTTTCTGGGGTTTGGTCTGCCGCCGGAGCAGTCAGCAATAGGAATCATACTTGCGGAGAGTATGCGCTGCTTATCAACAGGAATGTGGTGGACTGCTGTACTTCCGGGGATAACACTTGTGCTTATCGTGCTGCTTGTGGATAAATTGGGAGATAATCTGCGTATGATACTTGACCCTTACAGTGCGCAGAAATGATTGGATAAGCCGTATATATATAGTCGAACGATAATTTATTTATGGCGGTCATATTCTAATATTGAAGAATGAATGTCCGGTAAAATATATTCAATGATGATAGAGGAAGTTTGAAAGAAAAACTTTCAAACTACTTATTGGTGGCATACTGCAAGCAATGCTTGCAGTATGCAGGGGTATAAAAATGGAACAGAAAAAAGAAACATTGCTTGAAATACATAATTTGTCCGTGTCCTTCCGTATGTATGACCATGGGTTAGAGCAGACGGATTTAAAGGTTATTTCGGATTTACATTTGACTGTGCGTCCGGGCGAGATTGTGGCAATCGCTGGCTCATCCGGTTCGGGCAAGAGCCTGCTTGCATCGGCAGTTCTTGGAATACTTCCGGATAATGCCACCGTTAAGGGGCATATACATTACAAGGGGCAGGAGCTTACCGCAAGGCAGCAGGAGAAGCTTAGGGGACGAAAAGTAGCTCTTGTGCCGCAGTCCGTGGCATATCTTGACCCGCTTATGAGGGTGGGTACTCAGGTGGATGGTGATATTAAGCCGAAGCCGCTGGACAGAAGAAGCCGCCTGTTCGAGCGCTTCGGACTTCCACAGTATACCGGGAAGCTGTATCCGTTTCAGTTATCGGGCGGAATGGCAAGACGTGTGCTTGTCTCCACAGCACTGATAACGGAGGCGGAGCTTATCATTGCCGATGAACCGACACCGGGTATGAATCTTGAACAGGCACTTGAGGCGCTTAGGATGTTCCGGGAGCTTGCGGATGAGGGCAGGGCGGTCATTCTGATAACACATGACATAGATTTGGCCTTTGAGTTTGCGGACAGGGTAGCGGTATTCTATGCGGGAACCACAGTTGAGACGGCACCTGCCGTGGATTTTAAGACAGGACCGGAGGCACTTCGCCATCCTTATTCCAAGGCATTGTGGAGAGCACTGCCGCAGAATGGTTTTGAGCCAATTCCGGGCTTTCAGCCGTATGCGGGAAATCTGCCGGAGGGCTGTCTTTTTGCTCCGCGCTGTCCATATAGGACGCAGGAGTGTGTAAGGCAGGTTCCATCTGTGCGCGAGATAAGAGGTGGGGAGGTGAGGTGCTGTCATGCCACTTGAGGCAAAAAATATTTATTTTAGATATGACAGAAAGCAGCCGTGGATTTTGGAGGACTGCAGTGTCAGGGTGGATAGGGGAGAGTGTCTTGCGATTTCTGCCCCGAGCGGTTACGGCAAGACAACACTTGCTATGCTGTTATCAGGTTATATAAAGCCTGTCAAGGGTGAGATTCTGTTTGATGGCAAAGCACTTCCTGAAAAGGGGGTCTGTCCGGTGCAGCTCATCCACCAGCACCCGGAAAAGGCGATAAATCCGCGTTGGAGACTAAAGCGTGTTCTTGAGGAGAGTGGAAAGATAGACGCGGATGTGCTCCGCGCCTTTGGCATAGAGCATGAGTGGCTTGACAGGTTTCCGCGTGAGCTGTCGGGCGGAGAGCTTCAGAGGTTCTGCGTGGCGCGCGCGCTAATGAGTGGAGCGGATTATCTTATATGCGATGAGATAAGCACAATGCTTGATGTCATCACGCAGGCGCAGATATGGAATGTGGTCTTAGAGGAGGCAAAAAAAAGAAATATCGGGCTTATTGCGGTGACGCACAATATGCATCTTGCTAAGAAGATTGCGACGAGAATAGTTGATCTGCAAAATCGGAATTAGACAGGTTGTTACATTAAGCTAGAGATGAACTGATATAGTTTATGAAAAATGTATAAAGATAAAACGGATGGAAGCACTCAGCATCTATTTGAGTGCTTCCACTTTTTTGCAGCATTGTAAATGAGAATCAGATTAGAGCTTAAAGTTCATTAGAGCCGGTTGTCTGCTTGGAAATGCTGATTTCCAGATTACCATTTCTGCAGCGAAGAGCGTCTATGAACTCTTTTTCATTTGCAGGATCTTTTAATGTAATATTATATGTAAGCTTGAACATGCTTCCCATATTTGACGTTTTTACGCTTATAGTGTCAGAATGTGTTGTATATTTTTCAAAAAGGTCATCAAACAGTTCGTTGTAGTCTAAGTCCTCCGGAATTGTGATTCGGAGAATTTTTTCACGGCAAGGCTTCATGCGGACAAGTCCTAAGCGGGTAAAAAGTATAAATGCCAATCCAAGAATCAATGCAAAAAGAAATGAATAGCCGATGTATCCCATTCCGGTGATAAGCCCGGTTCCCATTGCGAGGAATAACATTGATATTTCCTTTGCGGTTCCCGGAATTGAACGGAATCGGACAAGACTGAACGCGCCTGCTACAGCAACTCCTGTTCCGACATTGCCGTTTACCAGCATGATGACTGTGCAGACAATTGACGGGAGGAGCGCAAGCGTGATGACAAAGCTCTGTGAACTGCTGTTTTTATATGAATATATGAATGTATAAAACAGACCAATTACCAGAGAAACCAGCAGACAGATTAAAAAATGTGATACAGGGATTGAGATAGTGTATTTGTCAAATAATCCCTGAAATAATACGTCAGGCATATTTATAAGAACCTCCTTTGTCGATAATTGCATTATTTTTCTGTGTTAAAGCTCTGTATGCAGAACCATATTTTGAAAATGAAACAGGTGCAAGCTGATACTTGCTGAAAAAGTGCACAAGCCAGAGTGGCATGGCTCCGGCTGTTTTTACTTCCAGTAAAACATGCCCGGAGTCAAGGATGGGAGTTCCGTATACAGGGCTGTTCAGTGAAAGCGCCTCTGTACGCCACAATATATTTTCGTCAAAAGTCATGCGAAAATCATAATCGTATTTATCATAGAATGCCTCGCGTTCGTATGAGAGAAGGACTGCCGGAGCTATGCCGGCATAACGCTTCATTGCAAAATCAATCTCACGCATAATCTGGGTGTCTTTTGGCATGATACCGGTCTTTAAGTAGTTTTCCAACTCAAAGAGCTTCATCGCCTCACGGCGTTTGTATACAACAGAGTCATATTTCTTTTTCAACTCAATGAATACATCAGTGTCCGGTTGTGCCGTACCATAGCTTCTGAGCCGAAGCTTTTCCTTGTATATTGGCTTGTCAAGCGAGCGGCGCACCAGAAGAAAATCAGGAGTATCAAGGTAAAGGCTGAGAATAGTGCTTTTTCCGTGAATATCAGCATCCATGAATAGCTTCATTTCATTGAGAAGCAAAGCCTTTTGTTCAGTAGTGATCAGGTATTTTATCTCATACCTTTTAAAGGTCATTTGGTTGTTCAAGTAAAACCAGTCCTTTCATAATTCGCATTTGCAGATAATTAACTATTTATATTGAACTTCAATCGTGCATTTATCGTAAGGTGTCAATGTTATTGTATCATCTGTGAATTCATCGCCACCGACAATCCACTTAACGAATGTATGACCTTCCTTAGGTGCTGCAGTTAATGTTATCTCATATTCCTCAAAGTAATCGCCTGTAAATTCAGCGTTTGACAGATTGGAAAAATCTATATCCGTGCGATTAAGCAGGACATCACCATATTCAGGGTCGGATACGGTAATTTTTATGGTGCAAGGGTCCTTAAGTGAAAAGGTCTTTTTCATCAGGTTAGGGAATGCCATATATCTGCCGTTCATATACTGCTTAAATTCCTTTATTTTAGTGTCATAATACACTGTAGGACCATCATACATCACAACCCAGTCAGGACCATAGCGGTAGAAAGAATCATCTGCAAGCTTTTTGTAGGATACAGCGAGATTGTCAATTGCTTTTCCTGCTCTCTTTTTTTCGTAGTTATAGTTTCTGAGGTCGCACAGGGTTACAATCAACTCTTTTCTGAAGCTTCCGTTTTCATATAAGGAACGGAAAATGTCAAGTGCAGGGTAGTCACTTGAATATTCTTTATCTGCATCGAGGGAGGTATCTAAATCTTTTTTGATGGTATTTTCTTCAAAGCCTTTGCCGCCGGAATATACACCGGTAGAAAATTCGGTATCGTACAGAAGGATTCTCCACTTGCCGTCGGACCATTCGGTTGCCTTGTCTGCTTCCCTTGTCCGCCACATACTCCAGTTGTTGTCATCGAAGATGGAATCATTGTTGTCAATGTATAGCTGGACTGCACAGAAGTCGATAAAACCGGGAATGTCAAGCATTTCCTGAGCCTTAGCATAATTTTTTTCATCAGTCATATCGTTTTGTGTTATAAAATTATACATATCCTCATACAGCGTTATATCCTCAGCCGTGCCTTCATCAATCCTGCCACACTTTACAATTACAACATTTTTGTTATCGATGCCGTAGTTATTTTCTATATACTTGTCGTTGTAGTCCTCTGTGATGGCATAGAGTCCCCAGTATTCTCCATCGACAAATACAACGCATGGAGCTGACGCTTGTGTATCAAAGGCTCTGTCTGCGACAAGGCTCTGAAGAACAGGGTCTCTCATCTTGGAAAATCCATTGTCATTCCCGCCGTTTCTCAGTACAAATGACTTGTAGCTGGTTATAGGTCCGGAATTATCACTTTTCATATTGCCAGGAATGAGGTCGGCTTTAATAGATTTGGTGCCGTATTCAGCCCTTGCAATGAGGCGCATGCTCTTTTGCAGGTATGTTCTGGTGGAAGCACCTTTCATGCGAAGTCCCATGTCTGCAGATACGTTCTTTCCGTTTGAAGGCATGTATTCAAATGAAACAGGTCTTTCCCAATCCCTTCCTTTGTTAGAAAAGTTGCCATGAACTCTGTAGGATGGCTCATCTGCGTTGGCAGGGTCTTCGGCAAGCCAGTCGGTATATGTCTGTCCAAGGACAAATATTCCTTTCTCATTGTCGAAAAGATTGTCAGGCTCGGTGATAAGGGAAATAACAGGGGAGTCACCATATAATTCTTCGCGGTCAATACCTACAAAATATGTACCATTTGTTGTAACAGAGCTTGTGCCATCTTCAAAATAAGCGACAGCCCTTATAATGTTGGCTTTAGTTACAGGGTCCATAGGCACATACTGTGAATCTGTGCAGTAATCCGTCCGTGCCGCATAAACATCCGGGTTTAATGATACATTCGTAAGGGAAATGGGTCCTTCATATTTCCGGCTGTCCTGAGTGGGAATGGTGCCATCTGTTGTATAGTAGATAACTGCATTCTCTACAGGACAGCGAAGTTCAAGAGTAAATCCGTTATCATAGAAACCGCTCTTAGAAGAAAAATAGACGATTGGTTCGGTCTCTGCGACAACCTCCTCAATGGCTTCCTCAGTGGTAATTTCTCCGGGTGTAGTTTCAGTGTCATTATCCCGGAGAGTTGTATTTTCGGAAATCTCAGGTATGCTTGCCTCATTAGGTTCACCTGTGGTTTCGGAGGAAACGATAGGTGTTTCATCCATGCTTGAAGGTGCGTCTGAATTCCTGCCCGCACAAGATATAGTCAAAAAAGTGGCTGCGGTGAAAATAGATGCACACAGTACATAACGGGTAAATTTTCTGTTATTCATTTTAATCCTCCCATATTAGCATTTCTTAGTATCATTAATAGCTTATTTATCGGCAAACCATCTTATGAGGAAATTGAACAAGCCGCTCCTGATAGCATTGGAATCGTGGTCAGCGTTAGGAACCTCATACCATAGATGCGGTACGCCGTTTCTGTCAAAAATCTCATGGTAGCTTAGAGGATACTTACCTACAACGCTGTCCTTGGTTCCGCAGCATATCATAAGAAGCTCCGGCATATAGTCGGTGTTCTTTACAACGGCTTCATTCTCAGCTAATTGTCCTGCATGCTCCATAGCCCAGTCCTTGGCAGGTGTGAGTCCCGGAGCCGGAGCTATAGCACCGATATACGCAAATAAATCTGAGCGCGACAGACCGATAAACAGAGTCTCCCTTCCGCCCATTGAGAAGCCGATGATACCGCGGTGTTCCCTGTCCGTCATTGCAGAATAGTTCGATTCAATGTAGGGGATAAGGTCATTTGTGAGGTCATTTATGAAATTGTCATAAGGTGCAATCTGTTCGGGTGCAAAGCCCGGTGTAAGGTTCGGGTCTGAGCTTGCGTACATATTAGGGAATACCACGATGATGTCATCGATAAGTCCCTCCGCTTTAAGATTGCCTACAATCTCCTTAATCTTGTTGTTTCCATCATTTATCATGCTGTTTTCATCGCCGAATATTCCATGAAGAAAATATAATACAGGATACGATTTCCCGGTATCATAGTCCGCCGGTAACAGAATGTTGGCACCTCTTTTGCAGCCGGTGGTTGTAGAATCGTATTCAATATGGGTTACATTGCCATAGGCTGCGTCGTTTCTTTTCAGGCTTATTTCGGCAGGGCATAGCACATTAAGCACCTCATCCATGCTTGTGCAGTAGGTTGCCTCCTCGGCTGTTTCTGCAGAAGATATACCTTCTGATAAATCCTCTGTGTTTTTTAATAATTCTCCGGACATTGCTGACTCTCCTTCCGTTTCGGTTTCAGATTGTGATGTGGCGGCTGCTTCGGATTCAGCTGAAGCTGAGGTAACTGCTTCGTATGAGCTTTCATCATATTCAGATGCGCTGTCTGAAGCTGCTTTGCCACAGCCTGAACATAGTATCAGCACAGTGCCGATGGCACATACAGTAAGTAATTTCAATTTCACTTTTTGATATGTCCTCCCCTCATATAGCAGGTTATGCCTGCAGTGCCGACGATAAGCAGTATGGTAAAAAAATACAGTATAGAAAATTATAGAAATTTTCCATACTGTAAAAATATCATGTTGCAGGTATATTTTCTTATCAGAGCTTGCTTTTATATTATCAATTGTTGGGATGTTTATATAAGAAATTCATTATTTTAACAATTCAACCAGAAAGACGGATGCACATGCGGCGATTGCAACGGTGGTCAATCCCTTGCCTTTTAAGGAAAGAATGACTGCGATTACGAGCCCTGCGGCTGCGCCGACCCACCAGCTGGTCGCATAGAATATGGCTGGTATCGTCATTGCGGTGAGCACCGCGTAGGGAACGTAATACAGGAACGAACGGATGAAACGGTTGTTAATCTTGTGCTTTATGGCTACAAATGGTATGATGCGGATTAAGTAGGTTGAACATGCAAGGATAATGAGGTAAATAAAAAAAAGCTTATTGTCCATGGTCAAAGACTCCCTTTTTACAATATATAATTTAGTGCGATTAAGTAAATTCCGCATTTGCCGGTTATTTTTCTTCATCGACAGGAAACAGAATTGCGCCCACAACTGCGGCGCTTATTGCAACGATTGTGATGGTTATTCCGCTTGAGATTGAAGAAAGAAACGGGATGTAGTGGAACGCACAGCTAAGCAGCATTGCCAGAACAACCACAATAAGAACCGGGCGTGTTTTTTTCATTTCGGGGACAACGATTGCCACGAACATTCCGTATATGGCAAGGCTTAAGGCACTCATAAGCCGGTCGGGGAGAATACTTCCGAGAATTGCGCCGAGAAGCGTTCCGACAGACCAGCCCAGATATGGCAGGGTGGCGAGCCCGGCAAAGAAACTGCGGCTTACCGACTCCTCCTGTGCTGCCACGGCGAATATTTCATCGGTCATCATAAAGCCTAAAATCCATCGCGATAATCCGGTGAAGCGTTCGTCTGCCTTCTGTCCAACGGAAATGGACATGAAGGAGTAGCGTATGTTTATTGTAATCTGGGATATGAGCATCTGAAAATATTGTCCGGGGTGAAGCATTATTCCGATACCGGCGAACTGCCCGGCGGAGGTTACGGTTGTCATGGAGATTATAAGCGCCTGCCACCATGATAGTCCGTAAGATATTGCTATTATTCCGAATGTAAATGAGACTGAAAGGTAGCCAAGTGCTATGGGAATTCCTGCTTTCAGTCCGCGGGTGTAATTGCTCATTGTAAACCTCTTGAATTTAAGTCGTGATTCTGCGGCTTAAATCTTAAAAATATAATTTATTTGTCTGCATTACCTTTTATTTTGCCACTTGATGAGAGGGATGTCAATGTTGCATATATAAAGCTATAGCGTAAAAAAATTAGAGGGAGTTTTGGAGTTGTTGAAATATTTTTTGACATAGTATATACTATGTATATACAAAGTGAAGGAGGGATTGCATGCAGGCACAGATAAGAGAATGGGGTAATAGTCAGGGAATCAGACTTCCAAAAGAGATTTTGAAAAGTGCAGGTATGGCTCTGAACGAAATCATAGATATAACGGTTTCGGAGGGTGTAATTACCATTAAGAAGAATTTTTCACATAAGACCTTGGAGGAGCGTGCGGCACAATATGGTGGAGAGCTTAAGTTGGATGGAGAATTTGATTGTGGCGAGCCGGTAGGAAGAGAGGTGTGGTGATGAAACTTCTGCACCAGGGAGATATTGTGAGGATAGAGAAGATTAACTATCCGGTGTTGGTGGTGAGCAAGGATTTTTTCAATTCCAGCGGTGAGATTATAGGGTGTCCGATTATAAATAATTCCAATCCTGGACCACTTTATATATGGACCTCTGTAGATAATATAGAAGGTTATATACAGTGTGAAAAGCTGGCTTTGCTGGATATGTCTGTCCGCGGTTATAAAAAGATAGGCTGTCTACCGATTGATGAATTGATAAATATCTCCGACGCGATTCAGGGAATATTTGAATACATTTAGATTCAGATGGGTTTTGCAAGGTTAAAAATTATATAGTGATTGTATGGGAGGACAAACGATGACACAGAAGGAACTTAATGAACTGCTTGGCGATATGTCGCTTGAGGAGAAGATAGGACAGCTTGTGCAGGTTCCGGGAAGCTGTTACGAGGAGAGTGCGGTAATCACCGGAGGGATGAACAACGGCTGGCGCGAGGAGACGTGCAGGCTTGCAGGGAGCACGCTTGGAATATACGGTGCCAAGAAGCTTAAGAAGATTCAGGACGAATATATGAGGACACAGCCGCACCACATACCGCTTCTGTTTATGCTGGATGTTATTCATGGACATAGGACGGTATTCCCATGTCCGCTTGGACAGGGTGCCACATTTTCGCCTGAGATCTCCGAGGAGTGCGCTAAGGTGGCTGCAAAGGAGACGGGTGTAGATGGCGTGCAGGTGACATTTGCACCTATGGCTGATTTGGTGAGGGATTCAAGGTGGGGAAGAGTAATGGAGTCGACAGGTGAGGATCCGTATCTCAACAGCCTGATGGCAGCAGCCATGGTGAAGGGCTTTCAGGGCGATGATGTAGGTGAGAAGGGCAGAATTGCCTCCTGTATCAAGCATGTGGCAGCCTACGGCGGAGCAGTGGCAGGACTCGACTACCAGAATGTTGAGCTTTCGGAGCACACCTTGAGGGAGTTCTACCTTCCGGCATACAAGGCGGCAGTCGATGCCGGCTGTGAGCTTGCCATGACATCCTTCAACCTGTTAAACGGTGTTCCATCATCGGGCAACAAATGGCTTATGAGGGATGTCCTGCGCGGTGAATGGGGCTTTGACGGAGTGCTCATATCGGACTGGGGAGCTGTCTGTGAGATGGTTGCGCATGGCTACTGCGAGGACAACACGGACGCCGCGATAAAGGCGATGGAGACCGGTGTTGATATTGAAATGTGCACACCTGCGTACGCGGACAACCTGGAGAGACTTGTGAATGAGGGAAAGATTTCACAGAAGCTGGTTGACGAGGCTGTTATGAGAGTGCTGCAGCTTAAGAACAAGCTTGGCTTGTTTGAGAATCCGTACAAGGATGCGGATGAGCAGATTGAACAGACCATAAGCCTGTGCGCTGAGCACAGGGCGCTTGCCAGAAGGGCAGTATGTGAGTCTATTGTTCTTCTGAAAAACGAGGCAGCAGATGGAGTACAGCATGAAACAACAGATGAAGCCGGCAAGGGTTACGGAAAAATACTGCCGCTTGACCTGGGGTGCGATAGAAAGCTTGCATTCATAGGACCGTATATCGAAGGGCAGGATATGAGAAGCTCATGGTCGATATCGGGTGATGAGAAGGACAATGTCACGCTCAAGGAGGCGGCAGAGGAGGCTTTCTGTGGTGAGGATTCTTTGGAATCCCAAACTGCTGAAAAAACATCTGCGGTTGAGCTAAGATTCGCCGCCGGCTGTACGCTTCTTGACAACCACACGATTGTGAATCTTGGACAGTTTGACATGGCGGACGATGAGTGGAAGTCAGTTAATGAAGAAATGCTTTCCGAGGCTGTGGAGTGCGCAAGATGGGCGGACAAGGTAGTTCTTGCACTTGGCGAACACCGTTTTCAGTCGGGGGAGGCTACAAGTAAGACGGATATAACGCTTCCAAAGATTCAGATGGAGCTTCTAAGACGTGTCGCAGCCGTGAATAAGAATGTAATCACTGTTCTTTTTAACGGAAGACCGCTTGATTTGAGGGAGGTTTCAGAGTATTCAAAGGCTATTGTCGAGGCATGGATGCCGGGAACTGAGGGCGGACACGGTATCATGGATGTGCTCACAGGGGCGTACAATCCTACAGGAAGGCTGCCGATGAGCTTCCCTTACAGCGTAGGACAGCTTCCGATGAGCTACAACCACTACAGCTGCGGCAGACCGAAGCCTGCCGAAGGAAGAGGAGATTATACCAGTAGATATCTTGATGCACCTAACGAGCCGTTGTATCCGTTCGGCTATGGATTAAGCTATACATCATTTGAGATAGGCAATGTAAGTCTGAATGCGGACAAGCTGTCGGCTGCTGATAAGCTTACAGCCTCAGTAAATGTGAAGAACACTGGTAGGACCTTCGGAACGCAGCTTATCCAGTTGTACATAAGGGATGTAGCGGCGAGCAAGGTTCGCCCGGTAAAGGAACTGAAAGGCTTTAAGAGGGTGGAGCTTGCGCCGGGTGAGATTAAGCGGGTATCATTTGAAATCAGTGAGGAAATGCTCAGGTTCTTCCGCGCCGACGGAAGCTTTGCCAGCGAGCCGGGCAGCTTCAAGGTGTGGATTGCGGACAGCAGCCGCACGGAGGGTGAGCCGGCAGAGTTTATTTTTCTGTGACTTTTCCCTCCTCAAATGTATTATAGGTGAAAGCTTTCAAAAAGGAGATAGTCCGTGGACAGAGAAGAATACTTAAGATGTGTTTACTGCGGATGAACTTGGGGGTATAGGTACATTGGATGTGTTCAAGGATTTTCTTGATACACTGAAATAAAATAATAAACCTATGTGAAAATGTTAAGGTCTGAAATGACACAACAGGAATTAAATGGCTGCACTTGGAAAACAGATTTGTCTGTCCGGGTGCAGCCTTTAATATTTTATCCGTTTGTTTATGAACAGTTATTTGTATTTCTCAAAATAATTATGCATTGCCGTGATAGTATCTTCGCTCTCCTCATAATCCGGTCTGAATACGCTGAATGCGTGGGTGAGCCGCTTATCGCGCGGAAAGCAGAAAAATTCGTGCGGCATATTGTGGCGTGCCAGAGCTTTCTCAAAATCAAGAGTGTATTTTCTTAGATTGTCATTTCGGCTGGTTATGAGAAAACACGGCGGAAGTGAGGTCACTATGTCCGGATTCTCAGGGTTGACATATTTTGCAAAATGCTGTTTCTTATAGTTCTTTCCGTAGAGGTACGCAGGAAGGAAAAGTCCAATCCTGTCAAAGCGGTTGGTGTAGAACATTCCGCTTATAAGTCCGATTGCGCGGAAGGAAAACTTCTGCGGCTTGACATGTGCGGCTTTCGCAAGCTCACGGTTCTTTGCCATGGCGGCAGTATATGTGAGAAGGTAAGCACCGCCGCTGTCTGCGACACCGTAGATGTGACCGGAATCGCCATTGTATTCGACAAGGTGTGCATTGATATACTTAAAAGCATTGCAGACATCCGAAAACTGGTCAAATACCATACAGTCGGGTACGAGGCGGTATTCGATGCTGAACACAAGATAGCCGAGCCTGCTGAGCTTAGCACAGAAGAAGCGGTTAAATTCCTTGCTGCCAATCAGAAGTCCACCGCCGTGTATGTTTATCACAACAGGCAGGGTGGTGTCCTCACTCCCCTCAGGGCGGTATACGTCCATGCGGTGAGCCTTATCGCCGTCATTCATGTACGGAATATCTGTCTGCACACTTACGCCCTCAGGCATAACCTGTGTCTTGTCGCGCTCTATGGCTGAGAGTTCAAAGTCGGAGCGCTGTTTATAGAATTGATTTCTCATTACGTCCTGCATATATCTTAGTCCTTTCATGTCGGCGGCAAACCGATGGTACGGTTGTTTTTGACAACTTAATAATGCTATCGTATTATTTATATAGTAAAAAAGTCACATTTCTTCATGGATTGTAGCACAACTTAAACGTGAAATCAATGTAAATCTTCTGCTTATGGCATACCATTTTCATTTGGCTGTAATATGGTAAAATACACGGCTAAGTTTTTCTAACATGTTTTGACACCCGAAGCTAACAATGTTGAGGTCAAACAAACTGACATTTACAAATTGCATTAATTGTTTGCAAATTGTGTAATACCTAATAAGTTAGATTTGTGTACAAGGTAAATTATTTGATTGATTTAACATAGTCATATCAAAAACTTAGAAACAATAGATTCCATTTAATAAAAAACCGCCTAAACCAAGTGGATGCTTATTCGACCGGGTTCAGGCGATTTTTTAATTATTTCTTTTCATTATAATATTTATTTAATACTTAAAATCGAATCGGTAAAATTCCTTGATTCGACTATGCTTGGAACGTCAGAGCAGGGGTTAGATTATCTCACCGAAGCTCATGTAGTATTCCTTAAAAAATTCGCTGACCTTTTCAAATATTTTTCTCATAATAATCACCAATCCTTTCTTTGATTTTAAAATATGTATATGTTATTCTGCTATGATTTCGAAATCAATTGTTTTCCTTTGATGGTTTTAATATACCACCTTGTATTTACAATGTGAAATACATATAATAAATGTATTATGATACTTATAAGGTATTATAAGGACGCTATGTACACTGATATGGACATGTTATTTTCACCGGCAATTGAGAAGCTTAATGTATATTGAACCATGGAGACATACATCAGGAAAATAACTGTTCCAAGTGGAAAATAATTGTCTCTAATGTAACGATGTCAATGGCGGTATTGGGAGGTATTTTATGGAGCTCAGACATATAAGGTATTTTAAGGCGGTGGCGGAGGAGAAGAATTTTACAAGGGCGGCTGAGAAGCTGGCGATTGCACAGCCTCCGCTCAGCCGACAGATTCAGGATTTGGAGGAGGAGCTGGGGATGGAGCTTTTTGTGCGCTCGCCGCATAAGGTTACACTCACGGAGGAGGGGGAGCTGTTTTTGCAGTATGCCTCGCAGATACTTGATTTGGTGAGTAAATCGGAGGAGGAAGTGCGTGAGATGCGCGAGGGACTTACCGGAACGCTCTATATCGCTTCGGTGGAAGGGTGCGCACCACGTTTTTTCGCCGAGTGGATTTCCGCATTCAGAAAGAAACACCCTAATGTCCAGTATAACCTCTGGAATGGAAACACCGATGACGTGAACAGCCGTGTCACAAAAGGGCTGTGTGAGGTGGCGATGATTACGGCACCGTACAACACGGAGGAGTTTCATGTGCTCCCCGTCTATGACGAGCCGTGGGTTGCGGTGATACCTAAAGATCACGCACTGTACTCGCAGGACAATGCAGCTGTGAAACCGGAGGAGCTTTTGCCTTATGATTTGCTCATTCCTTCCAGAGAATCGCGAAAGGGAGAGATAGACAAGTGGTTTTCTAAGACAGGAGGCACACCGGTGGTAAGAGGAAGGATTGCGCACATGATGAATGCATATGAACTCAGCCTGCATGGTGTCGGGATATCAATTTATCCGGAGTCCATAGCTTCGCTTGTGCATGGCGATGATGTGTGCGTAAGGCAGGTAGACCACCCGGATGCCTACGCCTCCTATGCGCTTATATGGAACAAGAAGCACACGCTATCACATGTTGCCAAGGAATTTATAGGATTTGTTGAGGGAATGTACAATTAGCTACTTTTATTTTGGAGAATTATGGAGTAAAATTGTAATTATAAAGGTTATATATGACTAATTGTACTTATCTGTCACACACTGAGTTTCGCGACTTCCTACAAAAAAAAGCAAGGAGGCAGGATTTATATGAGGTATGCGGGTATGCCGATGGGAATGTGGATTGTTTTTGGCAAAAATTTTCGAAAGAATCTCACAGAGGTATTAAATTATGATGAGTCTGAAGGGCGCAAAATCACTGTGTCTGCGAAAAAAAAGTACAAGGAGCTTATAGAGAAACTGCCTGAATTCGAGAAGGCGGACAGATTTAGGATGAACATTGTAAATTGCGCAATGTTGTCCGCTTTTTTCCTAAATATGCCGAAGCTTCCGAGTGTTGAGGACGCGACGGAGTACTACAGAAAATCCATGATGACCGGGGCAATGAAGTGGTTTTGCAGGATGAGCGGCAAGAAAAAATATTCCGAGTCCGACATAAACGGAATGAAGGCTGCCGCAAAGCTTAAGGCGGGTGACAGGAATCCTTATTCGTGGAATATGGATTTTTATGAGTATGCCGATGGAAGCGGTTATGAAGCGCGTTTTACAACCTGCGGTATATGTACGCTTATGAGGGAGCTTGGACTTGAGAAACTCATACCTGCAATGTGCCGGCTTGATTACACGATGAGTGAGGCGGGCGGCGTGACCGATTTTGTGAGGGAGTATACGCTTGCTTCGGGCGGACCGTACTGCGATTGTGGGTACAGGAAGAAACAGGGATAATTATATTTTTTTGTGAAAGGAATACATATTATGGAAAATATTCTTCATTTAAAGGCACCGGGAGATTGGATTAATGACCCGAATGGATTTATTTATTATAAGGGGAAATATCATCTGTTTTATCAGTATTTTCCCTGCGCTCCTGTGTGGGGAACCATGCATTGGGGACATGCGGTGAGCGATGATCTTGTTCATTGGAAGCACCTTGGAATAGCTCTTTTTCCTACCAAAAGCTATGACAGGAACGGAGTATTCTCGGGGAGTGCACTTGAGATTGACGGCAGGATGAATCTGTATTACACGGCTGTCCGGTATCAGAAGGAGAATCCTGAAAATACCAATGTCATTGTTGATGGGCTGTGTGAGCAGAGTCAGGCTATGATAAGCTCGGATGACGGCTTAAGCTTTGACAATTTTAATGGGAAAAGACAGATTATTCCGCCGGTAACTGATTTGAATATAGGGCATCCGTATGAATGTCGTGACCCGAAGGTGTGGAAGGAGCAGGGACGCTTCTATATGTGCCTTGCAAGCACATATAAAAAGGAGACAGGAGTTCTTCTTATATATACGAGTGAGGATGGAAAAGAGTGGACGTACCTTAACAGACTTCAGGATAAGCAGCTTGGAACAATCCTGGAGTGCCCGGATGTGTTTGAGATAGATGGCAGGCATGTTCTTATCTCTTCACCGTTAGGACTTCTTAGTGGGACGGATTATCCCGGAAATCAGAGCACGATGCAGCTACTCTCATTTGATGCGGAGAATGGCAGCATGAGGCTTGAGGGTAAACAGAGCTTTCTTGATTATGGAATGGATTTGTATGCGCCGCAGAGCTGTCTTGATGAGAAGGGACGAAGATGTGTAATTGCGTGGGTGCGAATGCCTGTACCACAGCCGGCAGAGGACAATGAGGCTGCGGATGGGCGTCCGTGGAGCGGAATGATGTGCCTGCCGCGAGTGGTGACATTGCGCGATGGTAGAATTTATACATCGGTGCACCCGAATATCAGGGAATATTTTTCAAATGCCGCATATGAGGTGAAACCTGATGGATATACTGAGTGGACAAGGGATGGCAGACACCGCGTCATCACAGAGCTGTCTGAGGGGCAGAGTATTGAGCTTGCGGGTGTTTACATTGAGCTTAAGTCCGGCTGTGTGTGCACGGACAGAGCTAACCGCATACCGGAGGGCGTGACGATGCATACAAAATGCAATACACCATATGTCGGGGATAAATGTGAGCTTGAAATATTTATAGAAAAGAATCTCATTGAAATTTTTGTAAATGACGGACAATATGTAATCACAAATGTACTTTACACGGATACACGAGCAAATGCATAATTGCGGAGGCGCACAATGACATTACAGCAGTTGAAATATATAGTTATGGTTGCGGAGTGTAAAAACATAACAGATGCTGCGGAAAAGCTTTTTATCTCACAGCCCAGCCTCACAGCGGCGATTCAGAGCGTAGAGAAGGAAATGGGAATAACCGCATTTACAAGAACGAATAAGGGAGTGGAGCTTACAAGGGATGGAGAGGCGCTTTTGTCCTACGCGAGGCAGATACTAGAGCAGATGGATGTAATGACCGAGCATTTCAAGGGGGAGAGACATCTTAAGCCTCACTTTTCGGTATCGTGCCAGCACTATTCTTTTGCTGTAAATGCATTTGTCGATGTGATAAGGGAGTATGATGCGGACGCGTACAGCTTCACACTCAGGGAGACGCAGACCTATGAGATAATAGATGATGTATCTGTTGGAAGAAGTGAGATCGGAATACTTTACCTGAGTGAACAGAACGAGGCAGTGCTTGGCAAGCTGATTGCAAAGAGCGATTTACGATTTCAGGAATTGTTCGAAGCCAAGCCACATGTGTTCATATCGAACAGACACCCACTTGCAGGCATGGACAGGCTTACGGTACAGGATTTGCTGCCGTATCCTTATCTGGTATTTGAGCAGGGACAGCACAATTCATTCTATTTTTCGGAGGAATTTTTGAGTATGCTTGAGCTTCCGAAGAATATAATGGTGCGCGACAGGGCGACGCTTTTTAACCTGCTTATTGGTCTTAATGGATTCACGGTATGTTCGGGCGTGCTTGATGCGGAGTTAAACGGCGAGAATATCATCGCAAAGCCGCTTGTCTCAGACTGCACCATGCGGATAGGAGTTGTGACGCGCAAGGATGCGGCACTCAGCAGGTATGGAGTGTCATATATGGAGGCGCTAAAGAGGCATATATAGAGGTGCTAAAGAAGCATATATGAAGCCCTGCATAAAAATATCTAAGCAGAGAATGCCATAGTTTTAAACTATGATGAGAATACATTATAATATATTTTACGAATGAAAATATGACTGGTATATTGAGATTTAATTTCAATATATCAGGAGGAAGATTATGAGCAGAAATATACCATTCAGATACGATTTTGTCGGGAGCTTTTTGCGCCCGGAGAAGTTAAAGGAGGCGCGTGCGGCATTTCAGAGAGGGGAGCTTGATGGAAAGCAGCTTAAAAGCGTTGAGGATGAATGTATTACAGAGCTTGTGGCTGAGCAGAAAAAAGCAGGATACCATGTGATAACGGATGGAGAGTTCAGACGTGCTACATGGCACCTTGATTTTATGTGGGCTTTTGACGGTGTCGGACATTCTAAGACAAATACGGGACTTCCGTTCCACGGTGAGCAGGCAATGATTGATGACACCTATCTGACAGGCAAGGTCGGCGTGAGCAGTGTCCATCCGTTCGTGGAGCATTTTAAGTTTGTGAAGCAGTTTGAGGATGAGAACACGGTGGCAAAGCAGACGATACCTGCGCCGGCACAGTTCCTTGAGCAGATGATTCTCCCTTTTGCGGCGGAGAACACGGCGAAGTATTATTCCGATAATGAGGAGCTTGTCAAGGACATTGCGGCAGGATACAAGAAGGTGATTGCCGACCTCTATGCGGCAGGCTGCAGAAATCTTCAGCTTGATGACTGCTCATGGGGAATGTTGGTTGACCCGATGGCTAAGATGTTCTTTGACACGGACGATGAGGGACTTTTGAAGGTGCAGGAGCTGTTTGTTAGGATAAATAACCTTGCGATAGAGGGTGTGCCGGAGGACATGATGGTTGCAACGCATGTATGCCGTGGAAATTTCCACTCAACCTATGCGAGCAGCGGTGCATATAACGATGTAGCGAAGGTGCTTTTTGAGCAGGAGAATGTCGACGCATATTATCTTGAATTTGACGATGAGAGAAGCGGAGGCTTTGAGCCGCTTGCGCATGTGAACGGTGACAAGAAGGTTGTGCTTGGTCTTATAACCACCAAGAAGCCTGAGCTTGAGGATAAGCAGGCAGTCATTGCGAGAATACATGAGGCGGCAAAATACATACCGCTTGACAGATTGTGCTTAAGCCCTCAGTGCGGCTTTGCCTCATGCGAGATTGGCAACAAGCTCACCAAAGAACAGCAGTGGGCGAAGCTGGCGCTTGTGAAGGAGATTGCAGAAGAGGTGTGGAAATAAAAAATAAGATTTTGTTGATAAAATGTGTTATATGATATACTATATTAGGTAAAGCTTAGTAAAGGCCAATGGATTTGTTTAAAAGAGTATAAGCAGTACCGCAGGCAATGCCTGTGATATTCAGGGGTGTAAGGATGGAACATCATATTTCAGATATTAATATCAAGTCATTCAGAGGTATTAAAAATCTAGAATTGAAAAATATTAATCAGATTAATATTCTTACAGGCGATAACAATAATGGAAAAACCAGTATACTTGAGGTTATCCAAAGCTATCAGAATCCTGCTGATATTCGTGAGTGGCGTTCGTTGCTCAGAAGAAATGGACAGGGAAGAATGTCATCTGATATAACATATTATGAGGGATTCTACGATTTATTTAATATCAATGATGATGAAAAGAAAATAGAATATAGTATATCGTTGAACAGCGGTGAGAACCACAAGGTTTCAATGTCTGCTAAGGAATCTGTTGAGGAGATACTGGAGAAGGACTATGAATCGTTGAGAGGGTTTGCAATCACCGGAGGTGATGGACAGCAGGATGACAATGTGCGTACTGTCCCTAAAATGAAAATCAACATATCGTTTGATGAAAAAGCTGTATGCGAACAAGAAATTTATGATGGTCAGGTGGTGCTGGCTCTCAAGAATGACGAAGCATGTGCAGAATATGCGTACGATGGCAGGATTATATATATTTCACCTGTCCGCCATGCTGAGGGAAGCGTGTATTTGCGAAGAGTGCTTGACTATCCAGAATTGTACGAACAGATGCTTCAAGTGCTTCGTGAGTATGATGAGGATATAATCAGCATTAATTATGATGTTGATGAGAACCGGTATGGCAGGGGCAGCTATAAAATATTATCAAAAGCCAACAGAAAGGCATTGCCGTTAAATGTATATGGAGATGGCATGAAGAAAGCGGTGCTTTTGATGAGTGCAGTTATAGCGGCAAAGGATGGAATTCTCCTTCTGGATGAGTTTGAAACGGCAATTCACACATCAGCTATGACCAGGACATTCAAGTGGATACTGGAAACCTGCGTTAAGCTCAATGTTCAGGTGTTTTTGACATCACATAGCAGTGAGGCGATAGATAAGCTTTTGAAGTGTTCACCGGACAGCTTGAATAGGATATCGGTATATACTTTGTATAAAGATGATGATGGTATGTCTGTAAGGCAGCTCAGTGGGAGAAAGGCTATTGAAGCACAGGACGAGATGGGATTGGAGTTAAGATAGGTGAAAAGCATTATTCTATGTGAGGGTCATCGGATTTTATTTTATTGCAGTACTACATGCGCACAGTAAATCAGTGGGAGCATGATAAAAATAATAAGATAAGATTTACTAATGCAATAGCAAGGAACTGCGTTCTTACAAAGGCTGATAATATGCTCTGTATTGCAGGCTGTGGCGGGTGCAGCAGGATTATTCCCGCATTAAGCAGTATTCTTGACCGTAACAGTATTTCAGCGGGAAATGAAGCTTTTGACAATATCATCATAATTACAGATAGAGATGAGCTTGATACAGAGGATAACTTTATCCGACAGATAGAGAGAGTTATGGGGAATTATAATGTGCAGGCAGTGAACGGAATGGAGAATGATGTCTGGGCTGAATGTACATACATTAATGGTCAGGGAAAGAAAAAAGAAGTCAAACTATTGCTTTTGGTAATCCCGTTTGAGCAGACAGGTGCCATGGAGACATTTTTATTAAATGCAGTTTCCGAAAATGATGAGTATGATGCCGGGTTAATTGAAAAGTGCAATAATTTTGTTGATATGGTTGATGAGGAAAAACGGTATCTGACAAAGAGAAGATATGTTACAAAGGCTAAATTTGATGTATATTTTTCGATAAGGACATCAGCAGAACAGTTTGTTGAAAGACAGAATATTCTAAAGAGTGTTCCGTGGGAGAAATATATGCAGATTCAAAAAAGCTTTGATAAACTAAGTGATTTATGAGAAAAATATATGCCTTTGGGTATGTTCTGTATATTAAGTCCTTGGTAGTATATCAGATTTCCCTGTTTTCCTGAAAATTTTTCCTGTATTCCCGCGGTGAGAGCTTCACCGTATTCTTAAATATATGTGAAAAGCTGTGCGTGTCGCTGTAGCCAAGCTGTTCACTGATGGTAGCTATAGGCGTGTCGGTGTATTCTAATATATGCTTGGCACGCTTTATTATTTCTGTCTTGAGGTGTTTTTTTAAGGATTCACCTGTCTCAAGCGTAAAACAGTGGGTGAGGTATTTTTCGTTGTATTTAAAATGAGCGGCTATGGCGGACACTCTCAGCTCCTCGCAAGGGGCAAACTGTATGTATGAGAGGATTCGCCGGCACAGAACCGCGGTATTTCCTGCGGAGATATTTTTATCTCCCTTTTTGATTTCCAGCAGGATGATTGCCATGATGTGATTGGAAAGCTCCTTGGTGAGCCCCGTGTCATTAAGCAGTGTATAATATTTCTCTATGATATCAATGTTTCTGTAGCTTCCGAAGGACGGAAAATCTCCAAGCCTTGTATCCTCACACGTATAATTATCTATATCGTCACATACGGCATCCGCGAACCAGTGAAAATAGTAAAAGGTGCACTCACAATTTTTCCAGCCGTGCTGGTTTTTACATGGTGGAGTTATGACATATTCACCGGTCTTCACGGTGTAATCGTTGTTGTCATCGGAGATGTACAGGGTGCCGTTCGTCACATAGAACAGCTCATAGCTGGTCATATATCTGCTCATGTGAACCCAGTTATCATCCGGAGCCGTGAAGGTTCCATGCATCATAAATTCAATTCCGGTGTTCAAATCGAAGTTCATCCATTTATCTCCGTTTCCCATAGCGTCTCAATGTCTTTGATATTTGCCCTGTGACATATATTACTGAAAAAACTGTTATTGTTATAATACATAGTATAGGCTGATTTTTGGAGAAGGTCAATGACGGACATATTTTTACTATGCAGGTAAATACCGGAATTTAAGACGATATACTTCCGTACGATGATGCCTGGGTTAAAATATGCTGATTTAATGTACGAGTGTATAGAGTACGTTTTGCCCAAAACATTGTATTATAGCAGTAGGAAAGTCGGGAAATTGATGATATAATGAGCGCAAGAGAGCCAACATGCTTGCATGATTGGCGAACGGCGAATTGTATCATGATAGTTGCGAAGCAACGGTAAGTACCGAAGGTGCGAATCATGATATGATAGGCATAAGTGGGATGATGTGACTGCATAATTGACGGAACGGAGGGTGTCATAGATGATAAAATATCCCGATTATGAGAATTGTATAGCAGGAATACCTAATTCTATTTTAAAGAATATGGGAATTGAGCCGGGAAGAAGGACATCTGAGCTGCTTGACAGATATCTGGCTGAAAAAGCTTATGAAAACATAGTTGTCATCCTTCTTGACGGGATGGGTAAGAATATAATTGATGCCAATCTGTCTGGGCGTGGATTCTTTAAATCGCACATGGCGGGGACGCTAAGCTCAACCTTTCCGCCGACAACGGTTGCCGCCACAACTTCGATATTGAGCGGCATGGAGCCGTGTGAACATGGCTGGCTTGGCTGGGACTGCTATTATCCGCAGATAGACAAGAATGTCACGGTGTTTTTAAATAAGGAAACCGGAACGGATGAGCCGGCGGAAGCCTACAATGTGCCGTGGCGCTATTGCGGCTATGAGGGTGCGGCCGACAGGCTGGTAAAGAGCGGCCGGCAGGCCTATATGGCAACACCGTTTGTGGAGCCGTTCCCGGATTCATTTGAGAAGATAGTTGACAGGATAGAGGAGCTTTGCGGGAGGCCGGGCAGAAAATATATTTACAGCTATTGGAATGAGCCGGACCACACTATGCATGAGAAGGGCTGCTTTGGTGAGGACGCCAAGTCCCTGTTAAAAAAGCTTGAAAAGCAGGTCAGGCAGTTATGTATAAGGCTTAATAATAATCGTACCCTGATTATTGTCACCGCCGACCACGGTCATATAGACACCAAGGGCGTGGCGCTCACGGATTACCCTAAGATATGTGAGTGCCTCCTAAGACTTCCGTCCATCGAGCCGCGTGCACTCAATTTCTTCATAAAGCCCGGAATGGAGGAACAGTTCGTGAATGAATTTAACAGAAAATTCTCCGATAATTTCATGCTTTTGACCAAGGAAGAGGTGCTTAAAAAGAAGCTTTTTGGCGAAGGCAGTGAGCATGCGACATTCCGCGGCATGCTTGGGGACTATCTTGCGGTTGCGACAGGAGCTTTGTGCATATATAATACCAGAGAGGAAGCCGATTTTTTCATCGGTGCACATGCAGGGCTTACTGAGGAGGAGATGACGATACCGCTTATATTGGTGGAATGTTAGAGGCGGGAGCGGGAAGCCGGAGATAGTGCATTATTTTGTTAAGGCTGGCAGCAGCCGGGAAGAGATATTGTTATAAGTTTATTCACATTGAATAGCTTTTGAACGCAGAATAAGCAATCCCCCGCTTCAAGTGTGTAGAGCACTAAGCGGTGGGTAAGGGGGATGCTTATGTCAGTGGGAGTTAAAAGCTCCCACTGACAGTTCGCGAAGCGACTGCGTTCATGAGCAGGTAGCGAAAGCGGATTGCGAATGTCCGCTTTACTGTGGATAATTAAGTATAATGTATTATAAATTGTGGATTGAAAAAGAAATAGTGAAAGAGGAAAACAGAGATAATGAACGAATTAGAGCAGTACATTTCAATAATTGCAGGGACGGATTTTAACAAGATTATTATAAGCAATCCGGCGAACAAATCGGAGGAATACCAGAAGCTTGTCATTGAGCAGAAGAAGGATTTCTGCCAGATTTCCAAGTATACGAAAAAGCAGGTTTTCCATGAGAATGTGAAAAAGGAAAAGCTTGCGGACAGATGTGCCAAGCTGGTGAGCGGCCACTACAGACAGGTCAATGCGATGACGGCGGATGCGGAGCATATAATTCTCATTTCCAAGGACGGAAGGTGCAGCTATAAGGTAAAAAGGCTGGCAGACGAGGCGATAAAGGCGGCGGGTGCCGGCAGGTTAAATAATACCGGCAGTGCGGCTGCCGATAACGGACACAACCGCAAAAAGAATTATATTTTGAGTGAGGGAATGAATATTGAGCCGCTTGTCGACATGGGCGTATTCACCAAGGACGGCAGGGTTGTCAACTCCATGTATGACAAGTACAAGCAGATTAATCGTTTTGTCGAGATTCTGAATGATGAGATTTCAAATCTCAAGGTCAGGAAGCTCAATGTAATTGATTTTGGCTGCGGTAAGTCCTATCTTACATTTGTTGTGTATTACTATCTCACAGAGGTGATGGGACTTGAGGTGAACATGATTGGACTTGACCTCAAGGCTGATGTCATAGACAAGTGCAACAAGGCGGCGCAGAAGTATCACTATGATAAGCTCAGGTTCGAGCTTGGGGATATCAATGGATACAAGGCACCATTCGATGTCGATATGGTCATAACGCTCCACGCGTGCGACACCGCCACGGACTATGCACTGTACAATGCGGTACAGTGGAAGGCAAAGATGATATTCTCAGTGCCATGCTGCCAGCATGAGCTTAACAAGCAGATGAAGCCGGCAACACTTCCAATCATGTCGCGTTACGGAATAATCAAGGAGGAAACCGACATGAATGAGGTAATGAAAAACATACTTACAAGAAGAAGTACCCGTAAATTTACGGATGAGCAGATTCCAAAGGAGGTACTAAGGGACATTGTCGATGCGGCACTTCACGCGCCTAGCGGAATGGGAAAGCAGACATGGACATTTACAGTCATAACCAACAGGGATGTCATTGCGCGTCTTGCGGAGACGATGAGAGCTGCACTTGGAAGAGAGCATTATGATATGTATAAGCCTACAGCGCTCATCATACCGTCAAACCTCAGGGAGAGCCACCTTGGAAGGGATGATAATTCCTGTGCGCTTGAGAACATATTCCTTGCGGCACATTCCTATGGAGTTGGTTCAGTATGGATTAACCAGTTAGGGGCAGTGTGTGATGATGAGAAGGTGAGAGCAATGCTTGATGAGTTCGGTATTCCTTCAGACCATGTTGTATATGGAATCGCCGCGCTTGGCTATGCGGCACCTGATGCGCCTTACAAGGACAGAACCTATGCGGGCGAAGTGAGATATATAGAGTAGCATACTTTTGGCAGATGGTTGGGTCGGAACATTTTCGTTTCCAGTGAGCGGGCAGAATTGCAGAGGCTATGTCATGTATTCAGCAGTGCACATTGATAAGGGCTATGTTTTTACAAGCTTTCTCAACTATACGCACCAGCAGAGCCTGAGACAGTATCCGGTCAAGACAGCCTACGAGAGCAGGACAACATCGTGGTTTGAGCACAGGACATTCAGGACAATACAGAATTACTGGTTCATGTATAACACGATGGAAAATCAAGAATAGTGCGGAAGCATAGTGACAAATGTAATATCAGCTTAGGCTGGGCAGGAGATAGTTATTGAAAGGGAAGTAAGGTGAATTATATGAAAACGCGCGAGGAGGCATTAGCATATGGTCTGTCATTTCCGTACACCTATAAGGAGGCTCCGTTTCATGATCAGAACTGGGAGCTTGTGAGAGTGCACGGAAGTAAAAAGGCGTTCCTGTGGGTGTATGAAAGAAACGGATATATCAATATGAATGTCAAGGTGAACCCGGAGTGGAGGGACTTCTGGAGAAAGGCATACCCGGCGGTACAGCCGGGATATCATCAGAACAAGGAGCATTGGAGTACGATTGTTCTTGATGGAACCATTCCGGATGACACGATAAAGGATATGATTGCGGAGAGCTATGTACTGGTATGTGATAACCCGACTAAGAGAATCTATGAGGCTGTGAAGCGTATTCCCAAAGGTATGGTTGCGACCTACGGACAGGTGGCTTATATGGCAGGTGACAGGAAGATGGCGCGTGCCGTGGGAAATGCGCTTCATAAAAATCCCGACCCGGAGAATATCCCATGCTTTCGTGTAGTCAATGCAAAGGGAGAGCTGTCGGGGGAGTTCGCATTCGGCGGTGAAGGAGAGCAGGCGCGGCGTTTGCAGGCGGATGGCATTGAGGTGAAGGACGGCAGGGTCGATTTACAAAAATACGGATATACAGGAGAGTAAAAATATATAAGAGAGGTTATTGACATTCCGGATACTTGGAAATACAATAGTTGCAAATGCAACTATTGGAGGTACAAGTAATGTTAAAGAGAATATTTTCTTATATGAAACAATATAAGAAATA